>MDTB01119451.1_pt1 | contig 17244 bp, 20 predicted proteins | sample 811161 | NCBI WGS metagenome assembly MDTB01 (sample SAMN05326650, study PRJNA326480) | marine metagenome | isolation source: seawater | place: Mediterranean Sea | collected 2009
AGCACATGATGAACATGCACCAGCACGACATGATGAAGGATGATCTAGACCTGCTTCTTCTAATGCTTCTAAAATATACTGATCGGAATTACATTCAAAAGTTTCTGTTCCGTCTTCAGTCTTGAGAGTGATTGTCGCCATTGGATTTTATACAACTCGATGGTATTTATTATACACCATCATCGGGATAAAGATACTTACTTTTGTCCCAAGGATTAATAATAAAAGATACTCTCTTGCCCTCAAAGGGTTCTACATAATGTCTCTGTCCCGAAGGCAAAACAATTAATCTGTTTTGTTTTGGAACGATGACAACATCTGTCCCTAGATCTTCATCTAAAAGACACAACCTTCCTCCTGTAACATCTTCAACTAAGGGATAATATACTATAGAACATAGAGGGCAACTAACAATTCCCTTCTCGTCTAAAGCCTTTTCATCCTTATCAATATGCCATTGTTGAGGTCTAGTATTATGGTGCATCCAAAATTCATAACCACTGAACTTGGACAGATCACAATACTGGCTTACAATTTTTGTAAGAGTCAAGCAAGCCTTCTGATACCTATGTTCGGTATCTAAATTATACCATCTCTCTGGAAAGTAAGCCTCAGTCTCATTACCAATACGAAGTTGAAGCACATCCTCATCAAGGATCACATCATCTAAGAGAATCATTTACTGTACGTGAATAACTCCTTTCATACCAGCACCAGCATGAGGATCACACTGGAACGCATAGTCACCTGCTTTCTCAAAGGTAACATCAAAACTTTCACCAGCAGAGAACATTAAATCTCCGTGTGATAGTTCTTGATAGTCTGCGAACATTACATTGTGTGGTGGTAGTTCGTTATTAATAAACGTAACAGTCTCACCAACTTCAACAGTTAATTCACATGGTTCAAATACTAACATACCATCCTTACCCATTGTAATTTCTGCAGCATATGCTTGTGCAGCAAGGGTAAACGATAGTGCCAGTGATACTATCATCACTGTTAAACGACTCATCCACCACATAATTTCATGTTTATATTTTGTTATGGTGGCCATTCTACTCCTCCTTGAGGATATAGTCAATAAAATGAGGATGCCCCTCTAACTCAGGAACATCCTCCAATGCTTCTATTCTTGCTTCGTATGCGTCGTTGGCATACTCACATATTTCATGATGATGTAATTGGTTATCGTGATAACCGACAGTATAGTGAGACACGATTGTAGCCGTGGGCTCGCGTAAAGTATGCTTATATTTATACCATACTTTAGTAATTTTTACCTAATTTGGTGTGGACTTACTGACTAAGTGTTCTTCCGATCATAATCATGAATACTCTCTGATCCACCTATAGAAAATGGATTGTATTTGGCCGTAGCAAACCTATACAGTTTCTCATGCAAAGATAGTTCTGCTTCTACTTTCTTTTTCTTAGGAACTTTAGGTGTCTTTACTGAAGTAGGAATCTCTTTTAAGTAAGAAGGCACTTCCTTTCTATCCCATGCAGGTTCAGGCGCAGTATGATCTGTAGCAATAGGCATACTATCTAAAGGATTTGGGAACCAATCATCATCTTCCCACATCTTAATTTGTATATCCGACAGGAGCTCCCAAGACCGTAGCGTCTGCTGCAAAGATTGCCTCAGTTGATTTCTTCTCTACAATCTCAACAGTGTTACCTGGCATTGTAAAAGATCCAATTGTTGTTGATCCACCAACTGAATCAATAACAGTTACTAATCTTGCAGTACCACCATTATTAACAAGACGTACTGCTGTAGCACTTCCAAATGTAGAAGAACCAGCAGCGTCAGTGCCACATGCGGCCTGAGCACCTTTAATTAAAGTGATCATAATTCTTTAGATTCCTTTCCTAGTGTATTTAGCGGTCTCATCCTCTGGATTAATAATAATAGTATTAGTACCAGTCATTGGCTTAATCTGTTTCACCTTATCAGGATACTTTTTATCTGTCTCCCAGATAAACTCCTCCCTCCAGAAGGATAGTTCCTCCCTTAGTTTAACTCCTTTCTTTTTAAGATCAGCCACTTTGGATTTGTGTGCAGCAATACGTTCAGCCTTACTTGGATATGCAGAGGCAGGCTTGGAAGATGAAGAAGATGATTTAGTAGTTTTAAGATCACTACCCTTAGTAAGTGCTAAGGCTCCACCCTTCTTCTCACCTTTATTTATTACAGGTTTACTGTCACCTGACTTATACTTAGCCTCTTTCTTCTGAGGATGTTGTTGACCTTTACCACGTTCAGGAGTTGCCTTTTCTGCCTTTTTCATGAACCTAGACAAAGCATTTTGTGGTTCTTTCTTAGGTGCTGCTCCAGTTTTCTCAGGATGTTGTTGTCCTTTACCTCTAACAGGTTCTGCTTTAGGTGCTGTTGCTTTAGGTTCTGGTTTCTTAGGTGATGTTGGGCCTGAATCTTTAGGTTTTGCAGCTGGTTTAGAACCAGTTGTAGGTTTTGCAGCTGGTTTCTTACTACCACTACCTCTAACATCCTTAATAAGTTGATCTAAAGATGGTCTCTTACCAGCTGGTTTGGATCCAGTTGGTTTCGCAGCTGGTTTAGAACCAGTTGTAGGTTTTGCAGCTGGTTTCGATCCAGTTGTAGGAGTTGGTTTAGTAGTCGCAGCTGGTTTAGATGCACCACTTCCCCCTGAAGGAGGTAAAGCTTTAGGAGAACCACCACTTGCAGGGGGCAGTAAAGCTTTAGGATCTTTAGCAGGAAGTTTAGGTCTCGCTACATCCTTTTGGATTGCTCTTCCAGCCTTCTTAAGTGAAGCTGCCTTATTTCTGTCTCCTTCATATCCTATTGCTGACTTAACCTTACTCTTTATCTTACTGGTTACACCCTTTCTAAATCTAGATGTAAAAGTATTTGGTTTTGGTTGATCACCCTTCTGAACACCACCACCAGATGTGGTCTTTTGTACACCACCACCCCCACTAGATCCAGTTGCAGCTACACCACCACCTGCTGATTTCGCAGGAGTGTTAGCCTTCTTTGGCTCCTGATAATTACCACCACTAATTTTTTTACCTGGCACATGTTTTGCACCAGTAGTAGTACCCTTTTGGAAGCCCTTAACATTCTGATTAGCACCTCTTCCAAGATTAGTAGATAATGCACCAGAACCAGGCGTAAATCCACTACCCCCTTGTTGTTTTACATTTACTACATTAGTTGGGCCCTGTGTTGCATAAGATTTGAGCCCTCTAGCAGCTCCACCTAATGCAGAACCAGCAGTTCTTACATGACGATTAGCAGCAGCTTTGCCTGCAAGATTCCTTCCTTTCTGAACAGTCTTAGAACCAGCTTTCTTTGCAGCACCAGCCGCCCTTCCAGCAAAACCAGCAAGTTTCCCTACGAAACCTTCACTAAACTGTTTATAAGTTTTCATTATTTTTTAATGGCTTTATGTGCTTTCTTAATAGAACTAGCACACTTCTCTTCTAACACAGAAGGATCTACTACCTCTTCTTCTTTCTTAGAAAATACAACAGGACTCTTTACATTGAATCCTTCCTTAACATCTTCTCCTTTCTCATACCACTTACCGTCACCATCACTGTCCTGCCACTTCTCATCTTTGTTCTTAGTCTTATCTTTCTTTTTCTTATCCTTCTTATCATCATCTTCATCATCTTCTTCTTTCTCATCTTTCTTCTCTTCAAGAGGAGATACTTGATACTTAATTCCTCTCATCTCTCCAAGAGTTGTTAGGTTTGCAGCAACCTGATCCCAGAGTCTCTCTTCTAATGCTTCCTCTTCTTCCTGAAGATCTTCTGTTCCTTTCATCTTGGGAAGAGGCATTAGATCTACTGTTTCAATCTCAGTTGGTTTGTAGTCTGAATTGTAATCCACTACACTTACACCACCTTCTACTTCTTCATTTTGAGATGGATGTTGTTGTCCTTTTCCTCTAATCTTATGAGCGGCATCGCCAACTGCTCCTGCAGCATCAGCAACCTGACTTACTTTACCAGCAACCTTTGCAGCCTTACCAAGTGCTCCTGCCACTTTAGCACCTTTAAGAGCTCCCATTGCAGCTTTTGCTGCGAGAATAGAACCAGTAACTATAGCTTCGTCTTGTTGTTGAGGTTCTTCTTTCTTATCATACATTGATGCATATGCATCTATAAATCCTTTATCATCTGTCATGACAGTAAAAATCCTGAGAGAAACTATTAACTAACCTTATTTATCCCTTTCCGACTTTGTAAGGTTTACATGTATCGCCATATTTAACTCCTGGCCCACTAGAAGGATCCTCTGGTTTCTTCTTAGGTTTTCCATCCCAATAGGATCCAGTAGTTATTGGTTTAATAATTGGATCAGCGTTCCACTTCCGAACACTCTGGCCTGGCGTAGCTTTCTGTACATATGATCTATACTCATCCGTACCTACATCGTATGCCTCTACTAGATCTTTCAACCATGACTTAAACATCATGTGTTCTGGAGTCTGTACTATCACATGATTAGAACATCTCCTTGTAATTCTACCTCTAACTCCAGTATTGACGTTCTCCACTAGAGATCCTACCTTGAATATTTGTTCCTTTAAGTATGCAATTCTTAAACCGAATGGATCTAACTTAGGTGCTATCCTCCACAGATCTTCACTAGCAATCTGTTTACCAGCAGGTTTTTCTGCCTTAGCTACCTTCTTACTAACTCCCATCTGTTTCTGAACTAGATTAAATAACTTCTTCTTCTCCATGTTTCCGATATTCGGAATACCTTTAGCGAATGATTTAAAGTCATCACTCTGAGCAGCTGCTCTCATCTTAGAAGCAGAAATACCTTCAAGTCCTTCTGCATCTGCATCTCTAGCACCAGCAGAAACTACATTAATCTCTTCAAACTCATAGAGATCTCCATTATATTTCTGTGCAAGACTCTGGAACTCAGCAAGTCTATCCTGACCAACAACTATTGTTACTGTCTTGTATCCTAAGTTACTACATGCCAATAGAACATCAAATATAGTCTTGGCATTTGCATCATCTTTAATGTTCTCCTCATAATCAGGGAACATCTTTGCCATATATTCTATCTTCGCACCAGGCTGTAATGGATTCTTCTTAGGATCTACACTACGACTTGGATATATTCTTAGATCAGCACCCTGTCTACTTGCTTCAGTAGATGCTGCTTGAAGTAATTTCTCGTGTCCTGTTGTTGGTGGATTGAATCTTCCAAATACAATTACTGCGCCCTCTGATTCAGGCTCTCCCATTATTTCAGCAGTTTGTTGTTGGAGGTCACCAGTGCCAAAAACTTCTCCACTATCCTCGACACTAGTTGGTTCTTGTTGTGCTTGTTGTGGAACGGGAGCAGCTTGAGGTGCCGCTTGCGGTTGAGGCCTATTAGGTTCAGGAGTTTTCGTCTTCGTTGAAGTTGGTTCCTCCTCTGCTGCACCTCTACCTCCTGTGTAGTGTAGTTTACCTTGAACAGTTTTCGCAACAAAGTTTCCTTTCTGGTCGTACCATCCGCCATGACCGTCACCCTTCAAACCCTTGAGTTTGGCTTCGGTGGAGGCAGCTGTCTTAACAGCTTCAATTAGAAATTGACCGAACGACTTCACAAATTCCTTACGAATACAGAGTTATTTATCATAAAAACTTTACACCTGGCGTATTAATGTATAATGACTTGCCCTGCCATCCTCCAGCAGTTCTTGTCCTCATTGTGATTGGAATATTTACAGTCTTTTTATTATACTTAAATGACATCTTAAATGACTGTGATGTACCATCATATGTTCCACTAATATTTGTCAATGCACTTGGATTTGAATTAAACAAGAGTCCTTTCAATGCTGCGTTATCAGATACATTTGTTATCTTACTAGAACCCGAAGGACTACCAACTAAAAGTTTATATGGGCATGGTGTGTAACTACTTCTAGGATCATCATAAGTATAGAAGTAAATAGTCCTTAAGAAGTACACTAAGTTAGCTGATGTCTGTAAATAATTGGCAAAAGATTTAATTAAAGCATTTCTGAATACGTAATAAAAATCCTTAGCATAGAAGTTTAACTTATCCTCTCTAAATGCCTCTGCTATTGTGGCAAAAGATTTAGTAGAACCACTCTCACTATATGGTTCACCTGAAATATCAAGAGCATCCAAAGCAGGTTTTGCATTTTCACCAGTAATAGTTCCCGCTGCCTGATTCCAAGCAGCATCCATTAGTCCTTGAACTTGGCTTAACTGTCCACCATCCTCCATCTTCGTATAGAAGGCATTAAGATTAGTATTAAACTTTGGTGTTGCATCTGTACCAGCAGCAATCTTATTAGAATAACCTAAGAATGTACCATCAGCAAACTGTAAGATAACATCAGATGGCGTCTTAGGTGAAATGCCCGTAGGTTTTCCTCTAGGAACCCAGTACTTAGTTGCAACTGTCTTACCTTTAATGTCACTCTTAATCGCTGTGGCATTGTGACGACCAATATTAATATCTCTATCTGGCGTAGCATCTCTATCAATCAATTCTGCAAGTTCAGCAAAAGTAACAGGAGTACCTTCACCATGCAAAACACCAGTAGAACCTCGCTGTGTACTACAATGAGTTTCTAACTGTTGTGGAGTCATATCTGGATTATCTAAAAAGTAAACACTTAACAATTCATTCACATTAGAAGATGCAGTACTATCCTTTCGGGTTGTCATACCAAAGTGGCCTTGAACTTTATCTTTGGTTACTACAATTCCATATGGTAATGGTTCATGATTTGCACCAGCCTTACAAATTTGAAATTTATAAGATCCATTACCAAACTTCTTAAGTTCATCCCCATCAATATCATCAACACATTTAAAAACTATATCAGTTAGTTTCTGCTTGTTTGCCACCTGTCTTGCATCTTGTTTAATCTTATTCTTAGACGGCTGCTTTGGCATACCTCTTCCTGCCTTTATAAATTCCTTATTCCGTTCATATGCCTGTTCTATTCTAGTAGTCATAGACTGTATCTCCCGTTCCTCGATCATCGCTCCTTCTTTCTCATTAACCAATCCAAGAACTATCTGTTTGATATTCCCCTTCATCGTATAGTAGGGGTTGGGTTTACCTCTCTGTTGATAAAGTGGTGATACTGTAGGCATTGTAATAAAATCTTTGGAAATATTTATGAGTAAATATGGGTTTTCAAATACTCATATGTTGTAGGATACTCTAATACCTTCCTGTTTAGTTCATTATCTTCCTTTATTATCGATTCCTTTAACGTATTGTAATGGTTTCTATCTCCTACACTCTGCACAAAAGCAGGAGAGTGTGGACTATAACCATTCCCTGCAAGGATATGTGTCAATCCTCCATTGGCCTTCTTGTTTGAAAAATCTCTGTCTCCTACTCTCATCTCTATAGATCTACCACAACTATATTCATCCCAAGGATACTCTATAACCTGAGTAACATATCTCCAATACTCAGTATCAGATCTATGAGAGGCAGCATAGTGCATGTCAATGAAAGTCTTAGAATTATCTAATTCTGTACCACAAGCATGATTAAATGCCTGTCTATCAAATGAATTTGGTGAAAGATTAGTAGAAAGAACTTCAAGTAATCTGAATATATTAGTCACAATAGATGCAAGACCTGTTGCCTCCAATGGTTCAATGAATCCAAATGAAAGTCCTACCGAAGCAACGTTCTTTACCCATCCTTTCTCATATCTTCCTGTATTAAACTTGACTGATCTGTCTGGTTCTACACCATATCTCTCAACAAATTCATCTCTTATCTCTTCTTCTGTACCAAACTTTGAACTATGTACATATCCAACAGACAAACCATCCCATAAAGGAATCTCCCAACACCAACCATTCTTCATGGTTACATTATTAGTATAGTTTGTTAACTGTCTGTTCTTATCTGTGTAAGGTATCTTAGCAGTGATAGCCTTATCGTTTATAAGTGTATCTGAGTATGACTTGTATGGAACATGCATTGTTCTTCCAAGTAATTGAGAACCAAATCCACTACAATCAATAAAGAAATCTGCAGGATGATAACTGTCCTCACATACTAAAGACTCAACCCATCCATACTTATCTTGTTCTGTTCCAATAAACTTATCATCAATAAACTCTACTCCATTTCTTAGAGCAACATCATAAAAAATCTTTGACAACTTTTCAGTATCAAAATGATATGCTGTCAACTCATGGAAGTCCCATCCTTCTTCTGTGAACCTATTCAACTCAGCAAATCTAGAATGATACCTATGAAATCTAGAGAATTGATTAAATTTTATTTCGTGAGGAAAAAGATTGGCCAGAATGAAAAAGTCGTTAACATCATCACCAGTTAGATCACCAAAAGGATAGTAAAAATCCTCATCAGACCATCCCTCAAACTTAATATTAGTCTTATATGTTGCATTACATTTAGGCATCCATTCCTTATCACTTAGTCTAAGGAACTGAAATATATCATTGATTGCCAGTTGTGTAGATTCTCCTACTCCTATCCTACCAATCTGGGATGAGTATACACATTTTATTTTTAAATCTTTGAAATGCTGTGACAGTATAGCAGCGGTTGCAAACCCAGCAGTTCCTCCTCCAAGTATACAAATACTAGAGATCACCTTCTTCTCTATTCTCTGATTTATATATTTTAAATGATCCGCCTGGATATCTCTTCTCTAACTTCTTAACATTAGTAGCAATTACTTCATCAAATGAAATCCCTAGTGCCTGGGTAGCTTGTGCAACATACCACATAACGTCACCCAACTCAATAATAAGATGCTCTCTGTTTGCATCGTTCCAAGGTTTACCTTGAAACAAAATCTTCTTAACGATCTCAAGGAACTCGCCAGACTCAGCAGCAAGCCCAACGCCAGCAGTGGTAAGACGTTCAATATTGGCACCTTCTCGGTCAAGTTCAACCATGCGGTCAGCAAGAGCGACAAAATCTTTAGAACAATCGGATGTGACAGCATCGACGAACTCTTCGTATCTTTTGAAGTCAATAGTCATTAGAAATTCAGTTTAGAAAGTTTACTTTTCTTTGTTTCCTTATCTTCGTTATTATACTCTTCTTCTTGGCCACTGTCAACTATATCTTCCTGAGCACTCTGGTCACAATCATACAGTTTCATCTTTGCACGATCAATACCAATAACAAATCTCTTATAAACAGTGGGATCATTATATCTATTCTTCAATTGTTTGACCATTAATTGATTGGCTCCCTCAAGCTCTTCAGTACTAATAAGAGCAAACATAAGGTCAGCAGTGGCTGGAAGGCCAAATGACTCAGAAGTGTCGGTGAGATCAACATCACTACTAGCAAAACCAGAACGAGTAGTCTGAGTGGCTGAGACAATGGGGACATTACTTTCGACAGCAAGACCTCGCAATTCCTCAGCAATCGCCTTAATGTAGGAATACGAATTGACATTAGATCCAGCCCTGTAACGTGATGATGCACATATGTTTAGATAGTCTATGAATATTATATCAGGAGTAAAAGATTTCTTCAACGCAAGTTCATTAAGTAACCCTTTGAAGTGTCCTGAGTGTGCGGCAGCAGTAGGATACTCTTTAATAATTAAATTACCCTGAGTCTTATCTGCAATTTTAGTAACCTTACTCTCAAACATCTGACGAGGAATATCTGTCAGTTGTTGAACAGGTATATTTAATAAATTAGCATCAATTCTCTCCGCAATCTTCTCCTCAGCCATCTCAAGGGTAATGTATAATACGTTCTTTCCTTGTAGAAGAACTGAACTTGCGACATGACACATAAACAAAGATTTACCAACACCAGTGCCAGCCAAAGCAATGTTAAGTGTCTTGTTCGGAAGCCCACCCTTTGTAATCTTGTTGAACAATTCCAAATCAAATTCGATCCGTTCCTCCCTCTTGTGATAGAAATCAAATCTTTCTCCGTAATCTTCAAGGTAGTCATGGCCTACATGATTATCAAATCCTACTGCTAATGCTTCAGATAATATAGAAGGAATTGCATCAACTCCTTTCTTTATATCATGACCATCTGCAATAGAAATACTTTCAACTAGTGCCAAATATATGGCACGTTCCTTACACCACTTCTCTGTAGAATCAACTAACCAATCTTCTTGAACAGGTTCTGTTGAGATATCCTTTAGATATGTTGTTACCTCTTTGAAGGTATCATCATTGATATCCTTCCTCTTCTCACATTCAATACTTAATATTTCTTTTGTGGGACACTTATCATATTCAATGATGAACTTGGCAGACTCTTCAAAGATAATCTTCTCATGAGTATTCTCAAAATACTCTGGTTTCAAGAAAGGCAATACCTTTCTAGTATACTCCTCATTAAGAACAAGGTTCCTTATGATAGTATTCTCAATCGTTTCCATCAACTATAATGTAGATAGGTACTCATAATGTATTTTGGTTCCCCTTCTATAACAGGTAGTCCTCTGTGAGGGTACTGCCATGTGGGAGGGAATACCAATACTCTACCAGTTTTAGGTTGAATTGTCAATTCATGATAAGGAAACTCAGTTGTCCCTCCAGTAAAATCCTCATTCAGATAACATAAGAAAGCAAGATATCTCTTTGCAGACTGGTGATCCTGAATGTCACAATGAAGATCAAACTGATCTTCTGTGCCTGGTTCATACTTCTTTATTCTTAACTGTTCAAATAAAACTTTAGTTGGCATCCATTCCGTATATTCTGGCAACTCTTTTCTATATTCCTTTACTACTTCTACGATTTTATAACAAACTAAATGAACAAACTTACCAAACTTATGTTCCTCATTTAAATTAACCTGTGTGAAAGTAGGCACATGGCCATTCTCCACTCTCTCTTTGTTTTCAGAGGATTCATATATTCCTATCAGAGATTTACATACATCTTCACTTAAATGATCATAAGTTTTGATGAACTTATCCATAACTAAAGGTTGTTCGGGCAGTTTCTTCCAATCTTGCCATAACCTCGTCGGTAAAATATTCCTCAGGCGCAGCCATAATCTGTTTGCCGTAGACTTTCTTTCCGTTAATTTCGTAACGTCCTGCTTTATTTTCCCAAAGACCACCTTGCTCTCCTAATTCTAAGAGACCATAGTATCTATCAAGTCCACGTTCATCATAGTAGAGACGAATGTTTACTTGTTGATTTTCTTTAGAGAGTCTTGACTTAACTGTCTTAGCTTTAATAATGTTTCCAACAACCTCTTTCTCACTCTTTTCCTTTTTTTTGCTGAGATAAATGATTGTAGACGCGGCATATTTGAGGCCACTGCCGCCTCCCATTTCTTTAGTAGGGACGTAACTGCCGATAACATCGTAGGTGTGATTTGTAACTATAAGGGGGATCTTTGCTTGACCTAGTTTGAGTGTGAGCATTCTAAATGCTCCTTTGACCAGTTGGGATTTGGTCATATCCCGAACCTGTTTATCATTCAACGCATCATTTATTTCTTTCTCTGTCGAAAGCATACCAAGAGAGTCTAAAACAAACATACAAGGTTTGCGTTCTGTTTCATCCTTCTTTAAGTATATATCTACGGCCTTAAGTGCCTTCGATCTAAACTCTTCTATAGTGACGACATTGATAACAACCAATCGTGAAGTATCGACTCCCCGATCTTCCAGTAATGACTTACTAACTGCGGCTTCAGTATCGAAATAGAGGCAATAACCATCAGGGTTAGTATCGAGGAAGTTTTTAACCACAGCGAGCGAGAAAAAAGTCTTCCCAGTACTAGACTCACCAGCAATGGCAGTAATACGACTGCGAGACGCACCGCCAAATAGAGAACCTGAAAGCAGGCCATTAAAAATGTAACTGCCCGTATCAACAAATTCTTCTCTTTCGTCGATGTCTCTTGCGAGGGTGGTGTATTCGTCTCCAATTTCTTTAACGATTTCTTTTAAGAAGTCCATAATGATTTAGTCCTTTTGTAATTCTACCATAGTTGTCAACACATTACCAGCAATTGATATTCTAGATTCATCAGTACCATAAAAAGGATGAACTTGATGAGACAATGTTGATGGAAATACCATCATACATCCTTCTATAGCTGGATCCATAAAAACTGGAAGTGAAGTAACAGTTCCTAAGATATTAGTATATGTAAACTGAAAATCAGATGCTGCATCTGAATGGAAAGGTAAGTTATGTTGTTCATCAGCTGTTGTAGGAACCTTCAACCAGATAACAAATGAAGTTATTCCTGCATGGGCATGTAATGGATTAAACTCTGTCTGATACTGATAGTTTACCCACCAATTCATCATAAACTCAGTCTTATATTTGTCCTGATGAACCCCATAATCAACCTCAATAGGTGGAGCAAAATTCTTAGGATCCTCTTTAATAATCCTACCAGTAAGGGGCCCAACCACAGTGTCTAGGAAATGATTATCCTTATCCTTTAATCCCAAACTACCAGAAATATTACCAGCAAGTCTATGACTATAATCATTACTGCTATCTACATTATCTTTCTCAGCCTGTTTAACACAAGACCAAAGATAATCCATCGTAACATCATCTAGTTTGGTTCTGTATAAAGGAATGTTTGGAAGTTGAAATGGTTCCCATTGTATATCCATTAGATCCCTACAATCTTACGTTGCCTCTCGAAATAGTTATGCAACAACCATGAACTACTATTCATCTTATCAGTACCACCAATACCAAATTCAAATTCTACTCGTGGATCATCCTTAAACCTTTCTAGTTCTGGTATATTACCACTGGTTCTATCACCACCATTACAGAATACAACTGTATCGGCAATCTCTAGACACCTTTCAATAGCAAGACATGCAGATCCATCTTCATCTGGAGTATCTTCTACTGTAATAACAGCATCAACAACATCTAAATGTCTAATGATCTCTGCCCTTTCAATCCAAGGCAGAAAGTATTGTCCCTTCTTACGTGTCAACCACTCCTCTGTGTTGATACCCACTACCAAATAATTGGTTAGATCTCTTGCCTTCTCGAATAGAGCAATATGTCCACTATGTAATGGATCAAATCCACCAGTAACTAAAGTAACTATTCTTCTTTTGTTAGTCATCAAAGTCCCCTTTTCTCGCTGAGTACACCTTCACGTTATTATACCGTGTTTCCATATCTTTTGCAAACCATTGTGCGAGATCTCTAGTTTCAAAGATCTTCATATTCTTTTCAGAATATACACCAGTCTCACTCCACATAACAATATAACGTGTCATGCGAAGAAAGACTCCAATGTATTCTTACGTTCGGTTTCCCAACCAATACAATCTAAGATAACTTTAATAGGCTCCATAAATGATTTGTTAAATTGTAATTCATAATCAACATGCTTTTCCAAATCTAACTCTGTTGGAAAATCCTGAATGAAAGATATAACATTCTCATGCATCCAGTTAGGTGTCTTCAAGTAACAGAACTTGATCTTCTCTCCATTCTGAATGGCGGCATATTTATTATCCAAATCTTTCTTCTTAACATAATGGTTATATAAGATCGCACCCCTAACGTGAATAGGACAACCCTTCTCATACATGGTAGAACTAGACTTCCACTTCTCAACATTAGAAAGACTACGAGGGAAAGCCACTTCCTCTGGTGGTAAGGATTTAAACTCTTCCCTGCAATGTTCAATATAATCAATCACCTCATCCTCTGTTCCACTCATAAGTAGACCAAAGGCATCCTTCAAGAACTTACGACATGGTGCAGGGGTTGAAGTCTTAATCGCTTCAATACCCATGATCTTAAGTTTAGCTTTCTCATAACGAACACCTTCACTATCCCATACGTTTAAAATATATCTCTTCTTGGCAGTCCATATACCTCTATCGGCAATGTTCTCCCTTTTCATTATCATTTTTTGGTCGTAGGCGTTAACGTAGTCGGCCAGTTCTTGGTAAGAACTTTCAATATACGGCTCAAGTTCCACTTCACAGACCTTGTTAAGGAACCCAACAATGCCCTCAGTAGTTTTCTCTCTCCCCTCGTATACAGCTTCAACCAAAGGGCCCATATGCAAATAAATGCTATCGGTATCAGAAGCAATAACATAATCTTTCTCCTCCGTTTTTAAAATTTTATTCATCTTCTGGTTCATTTTATTTTCTATCCAACGGATAGAAACTTGACCAGATAAAGTAATTGCTTCTGCATTGGCAAGTTTATAATAACGGAAATACTGATTCCCGATAGCACCATAAGCAGAGTTGAGAGCAATCTTCTTTGACATCTGGACATTGTTACACCTTGCGATCTCTTTCTCAAGATCCTTGGTGGGATTTTTTTCATAGGCTTTCTTGGCTTTAATCATCCTCTTCTTGAAGATGACTCTTTCATTATACATCTTCTCCATCAATTCGGGTAAGAATCCTTTCTTATCCTTCTTGAATTGTGCCCCATTGGCACACACGGCATAGTCACCTTCTATCTCAATCTCTTTATTCAATAGTCTCTCTACCGTGGCACTAGGATGTTTCTGATCCAATAGTGTCTCTGGAGATATATTATACTGCATAATCAAGTGAGGATACAGTGAGTTAAGGTCAAAGGATACCACCCAGTCATACTTTCCAGGCTTAGGTTCCTTAACATATGCACCTGCATACTTCTCATCTTTCTGGTTACGATCCTTCTGTGGTATTACAATATTCTTCTTCTTAAGATAATTGAATATGATTGCATCCCATGTACGAACTTGGAAAGCAACATCAGTAAAATTAATCTTGGCATCATACGCACGAGTACAACATAGATCAATAAGTTTCAACTTATCCTCAAGTTTATCCACCAGTTCAACGTCAACAATATTATAATCTACAAACTTCTGCCAGTTCTTAGTATAGAACTCTCGGAAAGTATCAAACTCAGAGTGGTCTAACTTCTGTTGACCCAGTTCCATCAGAGCAATATGATCCAATCGGAAACTCTCTTGGTTAGGTGTAGCAGGAGATTTCCTATACAGATCAAGGTAATCCATAATGGATACACCTGCAATATCATATGCAATATTATCTCTACCCTGAATACGGATCTCATTCCTTCTAACAATACCCCAAGGTGAGAATTTCTTGGCATATTTCTCACCAAAGAGTCTCTCCACTCTACCTACAAGATAAGGGATATCATATAGTTCACAGTTCCATCCTGTAACGACCTCAGGCGTGTGTTCTTGCCACCATCTAAGGAATGTATCAATCAATCCTTTCTCGTTGTGGCAGTCCACATACCTATAGTTCTTCCTGTTAGGATTAGTCTTGTATGGCCTAGATCCAAATGTAGTAATGAACTTCGTGTTATAATCCTGAACCGTTATAAGAAGAAGTTCCTCTGCAACATTAAAGACATCAGGGAAACCACTCTCCGCAGCAACCTCAATGTCAATCGTTACTAATTTAATTTTAGATAGGTCAAACTTTATCTCATCCTCTGGATAATTCTCAGCAATATATTGATGAACATATCTCTCATTACCATATACATTGAACCCTTGAACCTGAGAATACTTATCAATAAATTCTCTACAATCTTTAATCGTGCCAGGTTTTACTGGTTCTACTAACTGACCATCAAGAGTCTTCCACTTACTCCTCTTCTTCTTAGAAGGCACAAAAAATGTAGGATGGAACTCCTGTCGATCACTAAAATGTTTTCCATTATCATATCCTCTAATCAGCATACTATTGCCGATCTGAAATACGTTTGTGTAAAATTTCATCTTTGGAAAACGATGTTGAATGCTAGTGCAATTCTAGTGTGGTCTGTAAGATTTTCATGTACCCCATGTTGTAAACAACCTGGCCATAACATTATCTTACCTACTTCTGGTTTGTGTTCCCATATAGGATCCTTAAGGAAACAAAGAGAAGCCATCAAACCTGGCGTTGGACAGACAAAAAATAAATTTCCATCTTCCCCATTGGTATCCACATAGTATACACCAGATATGTCCACATGTCCATGAGAGTGGACAGTACAATAATTGCCTTTCTTATATGCGACAAACCATGATGAATCAATCTTATATGGTCTAATAGGAAACCCTAATTCAGTACAGTAATTCTGAACGTGAATATCAAGTTCCTCAGCAAAATTATATAATTGTTTATCACCAATTATATCAGTCTGGTATGAGTGATCATTACTATACATACGAAGTTTATCAGTAATATCATACTGTAAACCTTCAGCACACCCACCTAATTCTTTCTGAATATTTTCCAGATGTTCTACATTATCAAAATAAATTGGCGTTGGAAATATATTCTCAATCATCTGTAGTGTCTGGTACTACTGCCCTCTTTAAGTACTCATCAACTATAGTTGTATGTGGTTCTACCAAAGTTAATATCTTATCAGAACACATCATAACTTCCTTATCATCTGTAACTTCACTTAACCAAGGATTCAAATCTCCATTAAGAGGATTGACTGTAAAAGGAGCAATCAACTTACAATTAGGATCACCCATATCCAATGCAGCAACTTCCTCTACCTGAGCAATGATCAAATCATTATTGACCAGTACAAGAATTTTGATTTCGTTTTCCATTTTAGGTGTTTAGTACAATGATTAATCTAATGACCATACCAGTAAAAAGAACATAGTATGTCCACATGATCCACATGCCAATCTTATTATGGCGTGAACCTCGTTTGTATGGATGTACTGCTAAATGTGGGGAACTATCCCATCCATCTTGCATGTATTCTTTTGGATCAATTCTTCTCGACATTCATTCGATCCTCATAAGATTTCTTAACCATTTCACTAGGTTCTACTATTGTTACAACCCAGCTGGGATCAATTGATATTTTTTTCTCTGCAGATAAAGGCATCCAAGGATAATATTGTACACTATACTTTGACTCACCAGTTTCCTCTTGACCTTCTGTTAAGAGTATAGGGTCTTCAATCAACTTGCAACAGTAAGCGTTCTCAAGAACTATAAAGATGGGTTTGTCATCCTCATCTACAAGTTCCTTTACATCTGCAATGACTTCTTCGTTTGATTTTAATAAAACCAGTTTAATAGACATGGTATGTTATTTATCGGAACTATAGGATTTGAACCTATGACATCTCGCTCCCAAAGCGAGCATTCTACCAAACTGAATTAAGTTCCGTCTGGTGGGGAAGCGGATGCTCAGAATCGAACTGAGAACTGGAGGTTGGAAACCTCTGATTTTACCACTAAACTACACCCGCAAAAAAGG
>MDTB01088819.1_pt1 | contig 17242 bp, 16 predicted proteins | sample 811161 | NCBI WGS metagenome assembly MDTB01 (sample SAMN05326650, study PRJNA326480) | marine metagenome | isolation source: seawater | place: Mediterranean Sea | collected 2009
ATTAATCCTAATATCATTTAATACTTATACATTATAAAAATATAATTCACGTAATAAAAATTATTTTTAACATGTTTCTTAAAATTGTTATATCAAGTTATATGTTGTATAGTATCAAAATTAAACCGTAAGTTTGAAATATTTGTATAAATAAGGATTAATTTTATATCTAAACAATCCTATCCAATAATTCTTTTTCTCAATTTTATAAACATCTTTAAAATTACTTTCATACGTCATTAAATTATAAACTAAAGCTAATCTATTATTCTTTCCATCACCTTCATAAGAGTGCCAAGTATGTTTTTCAACTCTACTAAAAAATACTGCTCTATTAGTTTTCCATTCAATTTTTTTTTTATTTGTGCCTTTTTTATCTTCGTAAAATATTGTGCCAGAATTCTTTGAAGGACTTATGTAAACAACACCACTAAGTAATTTATTAGGAGTATCATCATGAATAGGAAATTTATAATTCGCTCCTGTTTGAATTAAATAAAATTCTGAATAATTATATAATTTTGCTTTTTCTTGACATAGGTTTTTTAGAATTTTTATCGCACGATCATGATAAGATTTATGCAACTTTTTAATGAAATTATTAGATAAAACTGTTGAATTTATAGTATTATTTTTTGAAATAGTATTTTGATATACCATAATTTCATCTTTTCTGATTTTTTTCAAATTTAAATTTTTGAGTTCATTTAACTCTGTTTTTTTAAGAAAATTATCTTTTATTATTATTTTATAATTTAAATTTTTCATTTACAAATATTACTAAATCTCAATGCTTTTGATGCACAATCAATACTTGCTTTATTCAGTATCTCTTTAGTTGATCCTGCTAAATGTGGGGTTAAATAGAAATTTTTTAACTTAAGTAACTTTTGATTACTAATTGGTTCTTTTAACATAACATCAAAAAAGGCACTGGAATTTTCGTTTTTTTTTAGGAATAGATATAATGAATTTTCATTTACAATGCCTCCCCTTGAGGTATTGATAAATATTACATCTTTTTTCATTAAAGAAAATTCTCTTTTTGTAATGAAAAGCTTATTTGTTTCGTTTAATGGAATATGTAAGGAAATTATGTCTGAATTCTTTAATAAAAATTCAAGATTTTTTGATTTTGAATTTTTTTTTCTTAAAAAATTATTTTTTTTATTTATATCATTTAAAAAAATTTCACATTTAAAAGGTTTTAAAATTTTATAAAGATCTTGACCAATATTTCCACATCCTATTATTCCTACTTTTTTATTTGTTAGTAAATTACCAAAAATGAAGGGCCACGATTTTTTTTTTACCTCATTTAGTAAATAATATATTTTTCTTAAACCAATGAGTATAAATCCTAGGGTAATTTCTGATACTGCACGTTTATTTATTCCATGTTGTAAAACTATTTTTATTTTTTTTTTTTTTAAATATTTGAAATCAATATTATTTGTACCAACACCATATTTTATAATTACTTTTAAATCTGGACATCTATCTAAAAATTTTTTATCAATTTTTTCAATTCCTATAATTATTATTTTGCAGTTTTTAACAAAATTAATTAAAGAATTATTAGCTAGAATTTTATTTGATTTATTAATTTTAATATTTTTAAAATTTTTTTTTAAAATATTTAACGCATGTTGGCTTTGAGATACACTTCTAGAGCAAATTGCAATCATATTTTATGTATTTGATTTATATATTTTATTAAGTCGTAGCTCAAATTTTCATTTCTAAATGCGTGAAATTTTCTAAAATTTTTTAAAGAATTTTGAATATTTGTTGAATTCCACCATTTTTCAATATCTTCATAGATATTATTTAAATGGTCACACATTTTTTTTTCATCTTCGAATAAGATATTATTTTTTTTTAAATTTTTTAATAATTTTAAATCTCGAACAGATAAATAGTTTTTATTTAAATTATACAAAACTAATGTAGGTATATTGGATGCGATACATTTTAAGAATGTTGTACTCATGTATGTAGAAACCGTAATTCTACTTTCAGAAACCATATAGTCAATTTCATCTCCTTTATTTGAAAATTTTATATTTTTTAATTTTTTTTTTAAAAATTGACTTTCATTCCAATAATTTGAAGGGTGCATTTTATAAATTATTTGTTCTCTTAAATGTTTTTTTAAATATTTTGGAATATTAAGCAATTTATTTAAATAAATTTTCAACTCCAGCTGGGTCAATTGCGATGTATCTTTTATTGGAAATCTTTTTTGAGTTCTATTTATGAATATAATTTTCTTGTTGTTTAACTTTCTTTTTAATTGTTTATTTACTCCTAAAACTTGAGTATTTTTATTAATTTTCCAACCCCATGTTAAAAATATTTTAGAAATCAAAATTTCAAAATCATGATAAAAAGATTTTATCAGTCCATAATTGCAACCGTGCTGATAATTAATTAAATGACTTCCCTTATCAATCTTATCTGCTGTATAAAATATTATTAAAGTGTTCCACCATAAGCTAGTTGTGTTAAATATCACCTTTGGTTTGGTTGGTAAATTAACCTCACTTTCACAATTGTAAAAAATAAATTCCTCATAGAACATTGATGGTAAATAATTGAAAATATTATTTCTTATAAATTTTTCAAAATTATTATAATAATTTATATTTAAGATTAAATTTTTTCTTAGATTGCTATATTCTATTTTTTTATATATTTTTTTAAATTTGTATTTTACAGGTAATTGATTACACTTAGCGTTTATTTTGATATTAGTTATTCTATCAAAATAGTTGTTTAATAATATTATTTTTTGGTTTTTTAATAAGTTGTTAAATAAATTTTTTTCAAATAAAACTTTATAATCAACTTTCTTTTTAAAAAAGTTTATTTTTCTATTAAATAATTTATTTTTTTTTTTATACATTTTAATTTTTTTGGAGAAACAATTCTCAATTAAATCTAGACTGAGTAAATAATCCCATGCACTACTTTGATAAATATCTTGAAGACTTTCATAATTTCTAGGTATAATTGTCTCTGTAAACTTTTGTATTTCAAATCTATTTTTTTTTTTTAAAATAAAATCATTTAATTTTTTATATTTATTGTATGATGTGTCTAAAAAATGATATAACCACGGCATTAAGATAATTTCCCAATATTTTTTTGATTTTTTGACTTTATTTAGCTTGTTAAGGTCCTTATATAATTTATTGAAAACTCTTTTTCTTAAATTATTTAAATAATTAATTTCCTCTTTCAATTTATACTTTTCGTGATGGTCTAATTCATTATCTTTTAACGATAACAAAGTATTTAATGACAACAGATGTTTATTTAATACAAACGTTTTTTTTTTCGAAAGTGAATAGTCAAAATCATTAATACAAAATAATTTATTCATTAATTAAATTTCATTATATAAAATGTTATTATCATTTTTGTAGGAAGAGCCAAATGTTTCAACAAAACAATTATTTCTAAGGTTTTCATAATCTAGTTGTGGAATTTTTAAGTAATAATCTATCAATTCTATGCTTTGGCAAATAGATAATGAAATGAAATTTTCTTTATTAAACTTTGAATAGTAAGAATTTTTAAAATAATTGAGACTATCTACAAAGAAAAATTTTTTTTTTTGGTCTAAAGCTATAATTCCTGTGGACGCAAATGCCATATGAATTGATAAATCTGAAGATGAGATAAGATTAAATAAATCTATTGGATAATCTATTATTTTGAGTCTTTTATTTTTTTTTAATTTTTCTGCTATCATTTTAAAATCAGAATCGTAATTTTCATATAACTCAAATTTTTTTTTTGATTTTAAAACAAAATCATAATCGAAATTATCCAGAGCTGTATTAATTAATTTAAGAAAATTATAATGTGCTTCCTTGGGATTGGCAGCACTTCCATCGGAAAATGTTGAATTAAAAAATACTATTTCTTTTTTCTTTTCGGCAAAATTAATTTTTTTATTTATCATAGTAGGACCACAAACAATTTTTTCATTAGTTAATGAAATATTTTGATTTGACATTTCGATACTTTGTTTTGTTTGGTGAAATTCTTTATCATAGAACAAAAATGCTTGGTCAGAATTATTATATTTATCTTTTAATCTGTAATTAAATATATTCTCAGAACTAGTGTGTTTATAATGAACTACAATAAATTTATTTTTTTTTAATATAATATTTCTTAGTATATGATCTTCTTGGTAATTATGGTAAACAACATATTTATTGCTTGAAAAAAAATTTACAAAATTATTCCATCTAAAAAAAGATAACCAAGCTCTATAATAAAAATCTTTTAAATCTTTATTAAAAAAAAATATATAGGCTCCAATGAATAAACCTTTTGGAAATAAAATTATTAAGTAATAGAAAAATTCTGAAATTAAAATTTTTCCATTCTGTTTTTTTGTATTGCAGTGAACATAATTATAATTTTTGTCTTCTAAAGATTTAACGTGCACATGATCCTTTGGGCAATAATCTTCTAAAACAAATAATGTTTCATTTTTATCTCTATCTTTTACAATCCAATCTAAATTTCCAATTTCTCCAACAGAAACACCATTTTTATATATCCTAAAACAATTTTTAAAAAATTTTTTTTTTTTGTTTACTGTGATTTTATTGGTTAAAGAAAAAAAAATTGGGTAAAAACAAAAAATTAAAAACTTTTTCAGTAAATATAAATTGAAAGAACTATTTTTTTTTTTAATATAATTCTTCTGTGTTATGTGATTATCAACTAATGAAATAACTTTTTTTTTTGAAAAAAATGACAATATTCTAATTATAATATTTATTTCATAGTAGTTTTTTAACTCTTTAATTAAGTTTTTTTTAATTGCTATTTCGATGTCATTAGATTTATAGAGTTTTTTGAAAAAATTAATTTGAATTTTATCCCTTTCTAAATATGTATGATAATAACTATCTAAATTTTTGTAAGCTTTATAATCTGCTAATGTAGTTAAATAATCTCTTTTGAAATACTGCCAAGAAAAAAATTTTATATTTTTTTTATTTTTTTTATTTAGTAATTCTTCATTTTTATAATTATGTTTATTAAATATCACATAACAATTTTCATCGTTGAAATTTTTTATTTCGTCAAAACTGTCAATGAAATAAATCGAATTATATTCTTTTAACTTTTTTAAGTTTTCCAATTTCATTAGACAGAAGTTTTATTTTACAATATACGAGATATTTGGCTCAAAAGGAAAATTTTCAATTCTATGTTTTTTAATATCAATTTCTTCAAGCATTGCTAATGTTTCTCCTGGCCAATCTGGATTGTTAAGCTCATCAAATGCAATTATTCCTCCTTTAGGAATTCTCTCAAAAAAAAGTTTAAGTGCCGTTTTAGTTGGTTTATAAATATCAAAATCTAAATAAAGAAGTGAAATTAATATATGGTTATTTTTTTTAATAAATTTAGGAATTGTTAAATTTGCATCTCCCTTAATAAGTTCAATTTTTTTTTTATTTTTAATTATTCTTTCAGAGTCAAATAATTTAGTCATTAGATTAATGTCTTTTACGATATCTACCTTTTCAGCGAAATTTTTTACATAAGCTTTTTTGCTATTATCTTTTGATCTTTCAATATTTGGAAAACCATTAAAAGTATCAAAACCATATATTTTCCTATGATAATTGTATGGCTCATAAATTGATGAAAGTTTACCCCAAGCAAACAACCCTCCTCCTTGGTGTACTCCACATTCAACTATCGATCCCTTAATAGATAATTGTTTTTTGAATAGCTCATGTTGTACTAAAAAACGCGTAAGAAATTTTCTTGGGACATATTTTGTGAAATTTTTAATTTTATCCTCGGTTGAAAAGAGTGATTTTTGAAAGTAATTTATATTTTGATTAGACATTATATTTTTTGTTTTTTATTAATTATATTTAAAGATTTTTTACCACAATTAAATAATAAATCTATTACAGATAGATTTGATATAAATGAACCATATATTTGTTTATAAACAGGATGTTTATAATCTTGAAAAATCAAATCTATATTATTCTGTCTAAAACTATTTATATTTGCATAATTAATTCCTTGATTTCCAAATATAAATTTTTTTGCTCCTAAATTTTTACATAAATTTAATATTAAGTCTGATTTTTTCCCGTGAATATTTAGTTCAGATAGTTTTAAAATTTTAATATTTATATCCAAAAGTCTTAAAAGTAATTTTAAAATTTCGAAATTAAGATCTGATAAATATAACCAATTTTTAGAATAAATTTCCTCAAAATAGACAAAATATTTACTAAAATAGTCAGTTGAAGAATAATTTAATTTTATACTTTTTAAATGTTTTCTTCTCCAATCAATATTATTATTAATTTTTATTTCATATATTTTTTTATTAAGAAAAGATTTGTCTAAAACTGGAACACTTATAAAAAAACTACCATTTGGTGATTTTAGTTTGTTTCTATTCATCCACTCTTTTGGTAAATACTGTACTGTATCAAATAAAACAAAGTAATCTGAGTTACTTATCTTATTAAACAAACCTAACCATGGTAAATACGTGGGTTGATGACCTGTAAGTATCATTCTAGTAGCTATTCAATAGTTTACAAATTTTATTAATTTCATATTTCTTTAACGATAAATATAATGGTAAAGATAATGTTCTTTTTGAGATACTTTCAGAAACACTAAAATTTTTTTTGTCGAGATTTTTGTAATTATGCAACAATTCAAAATTTTCTATTGGTGTAATACTTTCAACTCCATTTTTGGCTAATTTATTTTTGAATGTTTGTTTTTCTTTAAATGAATTAAAAATTAGGACAGCTCTATACACAATATCATTTCTAAGATCAAAATTAGAGAAAATTTTTATTTTTCCTTTAACAGCACTTTTATATTTTTTAAAAGTATTATTTCTAAATCTTCTTATTTTTTCTAGATTTTTAAGTTGTTCAAATAATAATGAAACTTGAAAATCAGTTATTAAAAAATTAAATCTTTTTTTATACTTTTTTCTCAAATCAAAATTTATAAAATCTTTACAAAAATCAATAGAATTTTTATTTTTTGACCAAATTAAACCTCCGTGACCACATGTAATAATTTTAGTTGCATAAAATGAATGAATAATTATATCTGCTAAGAAATATTGGTCGTTTTTATTAACTTTTCTTCCTATCGAGTGACATGCATCAAAAATAATTTTAGAATTCGGATATTTTTTTTTTAAAGTTTTTATATCTGGATCTGAGCCAAAAATATTTACTGCAATAATTATATCAATATTTTTATATTTTTTTTTTGTATCAATCACAAAATTTTTTTCATTTACATCTGCAACAACTGGTGTTGCGTTTGCCATATATATTGCATTTAATAATGCTGAACATGAATATGTTGGTACTAAAATTCGAGCTCCTTTTTTTTTAATTAATGATTTAATTGCAATGTATAAAGCAGAGGTACCTGATGAAGTTGCAACTGCATAGCCCTTTTTATAATAGCTTTTTTCAAAATAGTTCTCTAATTTTTTAACATATTTAGACGTTGCTAGATTTCCATCTTTAATAAAATTATATGAAGATTTTAATATATTTTGATCTAATAGTACTTTGTTATGTTTTATCATGACTGGATATTTTAATTACAAATTTTCTGCTCTTATATTTGAAATAAGCGGGATAATTTTTATTAGAACATACTCTTAAAATATTAAATTGTGATTTAATTGATTTATTTATATTTATTTGTGAATCTTCAGGATTTCTTTTTTTATTAAATGTTGATTTCCCTATTTGTTTCTTTGAATGTACATTTGGAAATTTATTTAAAAATATGCTTATTAATTTTGCGTCCTCAGTTGCACTTTTATTAATTATTTCATCCCACAACTCGTTACCTGTAAGATTAAAATATTCTTTAAGATAAATTGGTCCAGAATCTACCATATAATCGGCTGAGGCTTTAATTAAACAATTATAAATTTTATTCTCATTTCTTATAATTTGATTTTGAATTGGAGCAAATCCTTTATCTTTTGGAAGATTGCTTGAGTGAGGAATTAAAACCAGCTTATTTAAAATAAAGAACTTTTTTTTCAATATCTTCGTATAATTTAGAACAAAAACAATATCTTTATTTTTAATCAATTTATAGTCAGAAGTATGAAATATTGAATATTTTTTTTTTGATATTTGTAACTTATTTAAAATTATAGAACTTGTTTCCTTGTTCTTTTTATCGGTTAAAAAAGCAATCTTGTATTTCATATAAATTTATTTTTATTCATAATTTTATTGGATCATTTTTATTAATAGTATGTTTTGAGACTTTACCTAAAACTTTTTTAATTAAACTAGAATTTAATGCTTTTTTATTTGAAGATCTTAATATTTTGATATCATCTAATTTGATAATTTGACCCTTTAATATTAACTTATTTGCTATGATTTTTCTTTGGAAAGATTGTTTGTTCTTGATTTCTATTTTTGTAGGTTTTAAATTTTTATATCCCATACATTTATAAGCATCTCTAATTGAATTTACCCATTTTTTTAATTCAAGAGGATCTAGAGAAAACCAATGGTCAGGTCCAGCTAATTTTTTGCTTAGTGTGAAATGTTTTTCAAAAAAACAACATCCGTTTGCTACAGCCATTATAGAAGCAGTATCGTCAATTGTATGATCAGAGAATCCAATTAGATTTTTTTTAATTTTTTTTTTGATTGAAATAAACTTGTTTATATTAACGTTTTTATGATTTGTTGGATATTCAGAAGTACACAATAAATAGATAAGTTTATATTTATTAATATTAGTTATTTTTAAAACTCTATCAAAATCTTTAGAAGTAGACATCCCAGTTGAAAGTATCACAGGTTTATTAAAAGAAAGATATTTTTGAATTAAACTAATATTTGTAAAATCATCTGATCCAACCTTAATAGCTGGAATATTATATTTTAATAGAATTTTAAGATCAGATAAATTTTGTGGGGTTGAAAAAAAAATTATTTTCTTTTTTTTAGAATAATCAGAAATTTTTTTCCAATCATTTTTATTTAGTTCATATCTTTTAAACATCTTATTCATGTTTTCTTTTATTTTTTTTCCTTGTGAAAGGTATGTAAAATCAAGATTTTTATCCTGGACAATTTCATCAGCTTTAAAGGTTTGAAATTTTATCGCATTACAACCTGCATCTTTTGCAATGTCGATCATTTTAATTGCATTACGCAAAATACCATTATGATTGATACCTGCCTCTGCAACTATGAAAGGTTCTCCATAATTTTGGAGAGTATATTTTCCAATTTTTATTTTTTTCATTATTTATAAATTAAGAAATCAAACATATGATTGCTACCGTATAAATTTTTATCTATATTTATTTTTTTAATTTTAAAGTTATTATCTTTAGAGATTTTTTTAAGAATTTTGAAATTCAACCATAAACGTAGATTTTCTATTTTTTTCACTTTAATAATTCTTTTTTTATTCCAATTTAATTTTTTATAACTATTTAGATGATTTTTTTTTCTAAGGATGTCTGGGTTATGAGTAAATAATATTTTCACATTTTTTTTAGAAATAAAATTTAAAGCTTTGAATAAATTTTCTATTTCTTGGTGTGAGTTTAAATACTGTAAAACGCTACCAAATAAAATTCGGTCAAATTTAATATTTTTACCAAATTTTATATTTCTTATATCTTTTTTATATATTTTTATTTTATTTTGCTTTTTAAATCGGTGTTTTGCAAGTTTCGTAAATTTATCACTGAAATCAATTAAAAATATTTTTTTAACAAAAGGGTAAATAATCCATGAGAATATACCTGAGCCTCCACCACAGTCTAAAAAATTTATATTATTATTAAATGGTCTCAAGTTTTTAATTACATCAGATGAGTATTTAAGGAAATCCGATAAATCATAGGACGAGCGACCCATTGCAGCCATATGATTTTTATTAGACTTTTGATCCCATAATTTTTCCCAATTTATTAATTGTTTTTCCATTTATTCACTTTATTAAATATTCTTAAAGCTCCTTTATTATCAATTATTTTTTTTTTAGCAGTATTTTTTTTAAAAGAAAAATATTTTATCAGCTCTTTTTTTATATAATTAAAATTAAACTCATTAAATTTTATCAGAATAATTTTTTTTTTTAATGAAAAATATTTTGTCATTGTGAAGTGATTTTTATGTGAAGGTACTACTATTGGATAAATATTATTTGAGATTGCCTCTAATAAAGTTGTGCCACCACTACATATCATAAAATTTATCCTGTTATAAATGGTATCTAATTTTATAAATTTATTAACTATTTGAATATTGTCAGTTGAGTATTGCATTATTTTTTTTTTATCAGTATTAAATTTCCCTAATATTACCAAAAATTTTACATTTGTTATTTGTAATTTGGTAATTATTTTAATAAATTTTAATGTTAAGCTATATTTATCAGATCCACCAAAAAATAATAAACATGTTTTTGTTTTATTTATTTTTTTTTTTACCCTAAAATAAGGAAAATATTTCAATCCAACTAAATATTTAGTATTTTCATTTTTATTCTTAATTTGGCTTACCTTGTTAACATTATAATTAATATATATTTTGCAATTATGTTTTTTATTTAAATAATCGTCAATTATCACAAGATTTTCATAAACCTTTCTTATAGATTTATCCCATTTCAAATTTAATTTGTAATCATCCTTGACTATAATTATATCCTTGAGCTTGGTAACAGATTTAATTTTATTTATTGTTTCTAAAGCATCTAGTTCAGAATTATTTTTTTTATTAATAATTTTTATCTTAAAATTTTTAGTATTAAATACTTTGAGGTTTTTTAATGAATTCCTTGTTAACAAAATAATTACAGCATATTTTTTATCATAATATAAATTTGCAATTCTAAGACATCTAACTGCATGACCCGTCCCAATTTTTTTATTTATCTCAAACCTAAAAAAAATAATTTTTTTCAATCTATTGCTCTTGCTAAAAAAAAGCTTTCAGCATAATTGCAGCCTATTTGCCCACCTCTAAGTTTTGAAAGTAGTTTAACACCTTCAATTGATCTAGGGTGGGGCCATTTCTTCATTTCATTCTTATATATTTTTAATGCTTTGATTTTTTTATTAATATGAGAAGAAATATTTACATGAAAATTTGGTTTAAAAATTGAATTCTCAGGATTTTGCCATTCTGTACTAGAAGGTATCTCAAAAAAAAATAATTTTTTAACCTTAAAATTTGTTTGAGGTCTACAAGCTGTTACAACTGCTCTGTTAGTCATTTGATGATCAATATTTAGATCACTACTACTATGAGTATAAATTATGTCTGGTTTAAATTTAAAGATTACATCTTCAACTAATTTTATTAAATCTAACAAATCTAAACTATCAAATCTATTATCAGGTAGATTTAAATGAATTAATTTTTTTATACCAATTATATTGTTTGCTCTGATTGCTTGGTTTCTCAATTGTTTAATTCTATTTGTTGTTTTTTTCAAATTTCGTTTATTTTTTCTACTTGAAATACCTTCTCCTAAAATTAAGGTATGAACAATACCCTTTTTTTTTATATGCTTTGAGATTGTTCCACCACAACCTAGAATTTCATCATCTGGATGAGCTGCAATAACTAGAATTTTATCTCTCATGATAATTTTAAAATTTAAACAATTTTTTGGCAAAAGACAAATCGTCAAGATTGTCTATATCAACGTAAGAGAACCTTGAAAATTTAACTAATTTTGTACTAGAGTTAATTATTTTATTTTGATTTTTCCAAGTTGATACTTTGCCTAAATAAAATTGTGCTGCATCTACATATACTTCATCAAAATCTTGAGTTCTTTTAAAATAACTTCCTTTAAATAAAAATTTATTTTTTCCATTCTTTATCTTAAAAGACCTATTTAAATTTTGATTTACTGCTGAACATGATATAACATAGTTTTTATTATCAATTTTATTAAATGCTTCCAATAGTTTTGTTTTTGTAAAAAAAATTGAGGTTGGATAAAAACAACATACATTAGTTATATGATATTTTTTTTTTTTAAAAAAATTTATTGCATGTAAAACAACATCTCTTGTGCCAACTTTATCTCCAGATAGTATTTTGGGTCTTAAAAATGGCGTTTCTACTTTTTTTATTTTATTGGATATTTTTTGAATTCTTAAAGAGTCAGTAGATACTATTACTTTATTAAATAGTTTAGAATTTAAGATTTTTTCAAGTACAATTTGAATAATATATTTATTTTTAATTTTTTTTAGATTTTTATCTACTATTCTTTTGCTTCCTTTTCTGGCAATTATTAAAGCTAAATTCATACTAAATATTTAAAAAATTTTTAATGTTTTTAATTACATACATTTGTTTTTCTTTTGTTAATTTATAATAGATTGGTAAAGATATTTGTTGTTCATAAAATTTTTCTGAATTATTTAATTTCATTTTACTTAAATATTTAATTTTTTTATAATATTTAAATTTATAAATTGGTTTATAGTGAACCTGTAAATGAATACCTTTGTTTTTAAGGTATTTAAATAAGTCCACTTTCCTTTTCTTTAATTTTTTAAAATTTATTAGTAAAGGATATAAATGATAGGAACTAAAGTTTTTTTCTTCAACCTTCTGAGTTTGAACAAATTCACTTTTAGAAAAATGTTTGTCATACAATTTAGCTATTTTTGTTCTTTCAACGACAAATTTGTTAAGTTTATTTAATTGTGATATTCCAAGTGCAGCTTGTATATCAGTCATTCTAAAATTAAATCCTAAATCTAACATCTCGTATTCCCATGGCTTTGATTGGCTAGTATTTTTTATTATTCCATGAGATGATAACAATTTTAGCTTTTTAAATATTTCTTTTTTATTAGTTAAGACGCTGCCTCCTTCACCTGTGGTAATATTTTTAACAGCATGATAGCTATGTACTCCTATATCTGCATACTTATTTAAATATTTTTTTTTATTATCATATGACGCTCCAATTGCATGACAATTGTCATTTATTAGAATTAAATTATTTTTTTTAGAGATTTTTTTTAACGCTTTCCAATTACATGGATTTCCTGCATAATCAGTAGCAATAATTGCCTTTGCTCTATTTCTAATATCTTTTTTTTTTAATAATTTTTCTAAAATTTTATCGTCTATATTGAAAGTTTTTTTATTTATATCTACGAATACTACCTTCGCTCCCTGATGTAGTATGCAATTACTTGATGAAACAAAAGTAATTGGACTACAAAATATAATATCTCCTTTTTTCCATTTGAGGATTTTTGAAACTAGATTAAGTCCAGCAGTTCCATTTGATAGAGAAACAACATATTTACTTCCAAAATATTTACCTAAGTGACTCTCAAATTTATTAACCTCTTGACCTTGAGTTAAAAATTTGCTTTTAAGAACACGATTAACAGAATTAATATCACTTTTGTCTATATAATGTTTTCCATAATTAATTACGTTTGATAATTTATTCATTAATATAAAATATTATAATATAATGTTCAATAATTGAACAGTAAAGGTATATTATAATTTTACAATCATTGATTCTAAGTTATTTTTATTGAAAAACAGCTATAATTATTTAAAAAGTTAGTAATATCGTGAAAAAAACATATTTTATTACAGGTGGAACTGGCTCGTTTGGAAAAAAATATATTAGTTATCTATACAAAAAAAATTTAGCAAAAAAAATAATTATCTTTAGTAGAGATGAACATAAGCAACTAGAGCTTAAACAAAATATTCCAGAGAAGTATCATAGTATTTTTCGTTTTTTTATTGGAGATGTGAGAGACAAGAATAGACTTGATTGGGCTATTGATAATGATGTTGATATATTAGTTCATACAGCGGCTCTTAAACAAGTTCCAGCTACAGAGTATAACCCTTTTGAGACAGTGTTAACAAATATTATAGGTACTCAAAATATAATTGAAGTTGCAATAGATAAAAAAGTAAAAAAATGTATGTTAATAAGTACAGATAAAGCAGTTTCGCCTGTTAATTTGTATGGAGCTACAAAGCTTACAGCTGAAAAATTATTTATTTCTGCAAACATTTTCAAAGGAAAATCATTAACAAAATTTAGTGTATCAAGATACGGGAATGTGATGGGTAGCAGAGGATCTGTCATTCCATTATTTATGAAACAAAATCAACTACAAAAAAAATTTACTATTACTCATACTGATATGACAAGATTTAATATTTCATTAGAGTACGCAGTGAAATTTGTAAACGATAGGATTAAAGAAATGAGTGGCGGAGAAATTTATATTCCCAAGTTACCTTCATACAAAATTTTAAATGTTGCAAAAGCTATTAATCCAAAATTGGAAATAAAAAAAGTAGGTATAAGACAAGGTGAAAGACTTCATGAAGAACTTATTAATGCATCTGAAAAAAATTATGCAATGGAGTATAAGTACTATTACAAAATACTTCCTAATAAAAAAATGAAGAAAATAGAAAATTCCTCCATTTCTTATAATAGCTATAATAATAAAGATTTTTTAACAATAAATGAATTAAAAAAACTTATTGAAAAAAATCTCAAAGATTTTGAAATTTAAATTAGTTAAGATTGAAAGAAATATTATAAATCATTAATAAATGAAAGATTTTTTAAATTTTTTGGGAAAATTTAGTAAAAAAAATTATATAATTTTTATCTTACTTGGTTTTCTCAATTCATTTATTGAAATATTGGGAATTAGCCTCTTGATCCCAGTTTTTGAGATATTATTAAATTCTGGTGAAACAACTAAATATTCTTTTATAAATCAAATTATTACAAATTATTTCCACGAAGACAAAATATTACTTATAATAATTGTGTGTTTAATGGTTATTTATTTTTTAAAATTTTTAATTTCAATATTAATTGTCTTCGTAAATAGTTTAATAACTGAGAATATTAAAATTCAGATTCAAAAGAAAGTCCTAAAGAATTATTTTTTAAGACCTTTGTTATTAAATAATGAAGATAGTATACCAGTTCAAATTCGAACCATAACAGGTGAAACTACATCCGCTTTAGTAGTTGTTGAAACTGTTTTAAATATTTTTATTGAAGCGACTGTGCTATCGTTTATTTTTATATTTCTTTTTATTAATTTTTTTGAAATAACACTTCTTACTTTGGTTATATTTATTTCACTTTTTTTGTTATATTTTTTAATATTTGACAAAAAAATAAAAACCTTAGGTCATCAAAGGATAAGTGAGGAAGATTCATTGTATTCAAAAATTTATAATTCATTGAATATACTTAAAGAAATCCAGTTTTTTAATAAACAAAATTTCTTTTATAATAAAATAAATGAAAATATTTATAATTTAAAAAAAATTTCTATAATGAATACTTTAATCAATGGGATTACCAGATCCTCAATTGAATTTTTTATAATTATTATAGTGTGTGCATCCTTGATTTACAGTAAGTATTTTTTAAATTATAATAATACACAGATAATAACTTCTATAGGAATATTTTTAGCAGCAATTATAAGATCGTTTCCCTCTGTAACTAAAATTTTTTTTTATCATCAAAAAATAACTTTTCGAAAAAGATCTACAGAAATTATTAATTCATTACTTAGTAATCTCGGTGAAGATTTTATGCAAAATAAAAACCGTGAGGCTTTTGATTTTAATCAAAAGATCACAATTAATAATTTGAGTTTTAAATATAAAGGAAGATCTGAATTACTTTCTAAAATTAATCTCAGCTTACATAAAAATGATTGTATTGGAATATTGGGAAAAAATGGATCTGGAAAGTCTACATTACTTGATATAATATCTGGTGTAATTATTCCTGATACTGGAACAATAAAAGTTGACAATAAGGATATCAAATCAAATATAAATGGTTGGCAAGAAAATATAATATTTCTTTCACAGAAAAATTATTTATTTGAGGACACTCTTTTATCGAATATTGTTTTGGGAGAAGAAAATAAGGATATTAACAAAAATAAACTTAAAAATACTTTAAAAATCTCAAATCTTGAAAAATTTATAGAAAGTTTACCAGAGGGTATTGAAACTAAATTAGGAAGTAGTAATACCAGATTTTCTGGTGGTCAGCAGAAAAAAATTCAAATTGCAAGATGCTTCTATCAAATTGATGATTATAAAAAAGTTATAATTTTAGATGAACCATTTGAAAATTTAGACATGGAAACAAAATCTAAATTTTCAAATTATGTAAAAGATTTAAAAAAAGATAAATTGATAATAATAATCTCTCACACCGAAAGTGACTTAGAAATTTGCAATAAGTTATTTGACTTAGAGAAGAACGACTTAATTGCAAAAAGAAATTAACTTATCTGCAACTGCATAATATGCTATTTCTTGAGCGTGAATTGTCATTCCACCTATGTGGGGTGTAATAAGTATTTGATTATTTCTTTTAAAATATTGAAATATTGGACTATTAAATTTGTTGTTAATTTCTGAACTTAATACATCTGTATAATATTTTGCACTTTTATTTAATTTTAAAAATTTGATTAAACTATTTTCGTTTACCACCTCTCCCCTTGATGTATTAACTAAAAGGACGTCTTTTTTTAATTGTTTAATTTTTTTTTTATCTATAAATTCCTTATTTTTTTCATCAGCATGAATATGAATACTTATTACATCTGAGTTTCTTAATAAAAAATTTAAACTTACCTGTTTTATTTTATCGTTTTTTTTTATCTTTATTTTAAAATTTCTTTCATAAACAAATATATTTTTTGCTAATGGTTTTAAAAATTTTACAACCATCATTCCCAATCTACCGTAACCTATGATTCCAAAATTAAGATAGTTCGATTGTTTGCCTATAAATGGTCTGTAATCCCATTTTTTTTTTTCAACAGATTTTACAGCAGGATATAAATTCCTAAGTCCAGCAAAAATCAAGGTCAAAGCATGTTCTGCTGTAGAAGATATTTTTTGGATTATCTTCTTTTCTTTTTTTAAACTAATAATTTTTATTTTATTATTTTTACAATAATTCAAATCAATGTGATTTGTTCCAGTAGAGGCTGTACATATATATTCTAACATTTTAGCTTTTGATAATAGCTTTTCAGAAAAATAAATTTTACTCATATTGGGATTTGTGTAAATTATATTAATATCTTTTAATATTTTGCTATTTAATTCGTTAGGATGAG
>MDTB01198295.1_pt1 | contig 17242 bp, 19 predicted proteins | sample 811161 | NCBI WGS metagenome assembly MDTB01 (sample SAMN05326650, study PRJNA326480) | marine metagenome | isolation source: seawater | place: Mediterranean Sea | collected 2009
ATTAAACCGTCTTTAGGAAGACTGTTTTTAAAATCTGTTTTTAAACTATTCCACTTTGATGCTTTTTTACTGACTGCATTTAAAACATACTCACTAGACGATTTATAATAAGGTCCTAGATCATGGTAATGTAAAAAAGCGTCTTTTTCTTGACCAATGTCTACAAAAGCCGCATTCAATGAGGAGGCCACTTTTTTGACTTGAGCTAAATATATATCAAAAACTGAACAAATATCTTGATCTAAGGGAAGTTGGTGTAATTCAATTAACCTACCTTCTTTTAAAACAACAATATCTATACTTTTTTTTGCAGCTCGAATTACTAATTCAGTATTCACTACATTTACTTTTATAGGAAATAAAAATACTTGGAAAAACGAAAGCTATAATCTACTTCTTTTTATGTCTATTTTTTCTTAAACGTTTTTTTCTCTTGTGAGTAGACATTTTATGTCTCTTTCTCTTTTTACCACTTGGCATATCAATGATTTTCCTAATTAATTACTAATAATCAGATTTGATTATTTTTCTTTACTCTATCTATAAATTTTTTTGATGGTTTAAAACTTGGGACAACATGAGCTGGTATAGTAATTGTAGTGGTAATATATCCCTCACTACTTTTCACAATATTTCTTGCTTTTTTAGCAGCCTTTGATTTAATTGCAAATGTACCAAACTCTCTCAAATAAACATTATCTCCTTTCTCTAATGATTGTTGCACAGTGTCCATAAACATTTCGACAACAGCTGAAACTACTTTTCTCTCAACTCCTGTCTTAATTGATAATTTATGCACTAAATCAGCCTTAACCATTTCAAAAAAATTTAAATTATTTGGAGCCAAATATAATTATTTTTACTTAAATTTTAGAGCAATTAATCTAATTTAAGAATTTGACAAATAAAATAATTCAATGGTATAATATAAACAAGCGTGATTTGCCTTGGAGAAAAAGTAAGGAACCGTACAAAATTTGGGTTTCTGAAATCATATTGCAACAAACACAAATTAAGAAAGGAGAAAGCTACTATATCAAATTTATTACCACCTTTCCTAATATTAAAACTTTATCAGAGTCTAATGACACTGAAATTCTAAAACTATGGCAAGGCCTAGGATATTATAATCGAGCATTAAATATGCTAGAAACAGCTAGAAATATAGTACAAAATTATAAGGGAATATTTCCCAAAAAATATAATGATCTTATAAAACTAAAAGGAGTGGGGGAATACACAGCAGCAGCTATTAGCTCTATATGTACAAATGAATCCAAAGCTGTAGTAGATGGAAATGTATATAGAGTTTTAAGCCGAGTATTTAATATTTCTGAACCAATAAACTCTAGTGCAGGTAAGAATAAAATAAAAACTATTGCTAATAAATTATTACCGCCAATTAATAGCGGCACATATAATCAGGCAATTATGGATTTTGGATCTATGCAGTGCACAAAGCATAATCCCAATTGTAAGATTTGTCCAATTAATAATAATTGTATAGCATATATAGATAATATAATTAATACTAGACCTGTTAAAACACGCAAAATTAAAAAAAAGCACAGATACTTGAATTATTTATTTATCTCTAATAATAACCAATTTATTATTCAACAAAGAGGAACAAATGATATTTGGAAAAAAATGTATGAATTACCACTTATTGAGTCAAATTCAGCGATTACAATTGATAAACTAAAGGCTGACAAGTATTTAAAGAAATTTATTATTAATGAAGTTAAAAAAGAGAGAAATATGAAACATTTATTGTCTCATCAATGTTTAAATATCGTGTTCTGGCATATTTCAGTTAAAAATTTGAATTCTAATCATAAAATTATTTCAAAGAAAGATATTTCAAAGTATCCAATACCTAAACCCATTGAAAGATATTTTGAGATTAAAGACTAATATTCTTTAAGAATAATATTTTACTTATATTTACAAATCTTAATAAAATTTAATTATGGCTGGTTCGTTAAACAAAGTGATTCTAATTGGGAATTTAGGCGCTGACCCTGAAATTAGGGAAATGCCTGATGGTACAAAAATGGCGAAATTTTCAATTGCAACATCTGAAAGATATACAAATAAATCTGGTGAAAAAATATCAAACACTGATTGGCATAACATCGTTTTATGGAGAGGAACTGCTGAAGTTGCAGAAAAATATCTCCAAAAGGGAGATTCAGTTTGTATTGAAGGAAAGCTAAAAACACGTTCTTGGGAGGATGAAAATGGCAACAAAAAATATGCAACTGATGTTCAGGGAGATAGTATGACAATGCTTGGTTCTAAAAAAGATTCGGATAACTCGAATATGGGTTATACACCTCCACCAACACAACTTAATAACAAAAAAGAAGATAATGTTACGTCATCAAGCTCAACCCCAGAATCTAACTCTATAGATGACCTGCCATTTTCAAATTAAAATACCTAATTAAATACCTATTTTGGAATCCGAAGTTTTTAGTTATAGTTTTTTAACTCCGTTAATCTCATGTATTGTATTATTAGTTTTTTCTGGTCTAATATCAGGCTCCGAGATTGGTTTTTTTGCACTCAGTCCGACTGATAAAAGTCAATTGAAAGATTCGAATATTAAAAGACATAAATTAATTCTTCGACTAATAGAATCCCCTAAAATGCTTCTGGCTACCATATTAATCGCAAATAATATTATCAATATCACTATAATAATTATATCATCATTAATCTTTACTAACTACTTAAACCTTAACAGTCCAGCATTAAACTTTTTCATTCAAATACTCCTCACTACATTTCTTATTCTATTATTCGGGGAAGTTATACCTAAAACTTACGCAAATAGAAACCCTCTATTAGTTTCTGAACTAATGGCTATTCCATTAGTCTTTATTCAAAAAACTCTTTATCCAGCATGTAATCTGTTGGTCAAATCTACAAATCTAATTAATGAAAATATTCATAAAAAATCATCACTGTCTTTACAGAACTTAACAACAGCTGTCAATTTAACTTCAGACACTGAGGAAGAAGAGAAAAAATTTCTAGAAGGGATTATTCAATTTGGACAAACAGATGTGAAGCAAATTATGAAAGCACGTATTGATATTGTTGCATTAAATATTAATACATCATTTGATGAGGTTATAAATGTTATTTTAGAATCTGGATATTCTAGAATTCCTGTATACGAAAACGACATTGATCAAATTAAAGGTATTTTATATATAAAAGATCTTTTACCAAATTTTGATGTTAAAAATTTTGACTGGAAAAATGTAATTAGAGAACCCTTTTTTGTACCCGAAAGCAAAAAAATTGATGATTTACTAAAAGAGATAAAAGAAAGAAAAATTCACTTAGTTGTAGTTGTAGATGAATATGGAGGCACCTCTGGCATTGTTACACTTGAAGATATTTTAGAAGAAATAGTTGGTGATATAAGCGATGAATTTGACCAAGAAGATATTATTTACTCCAAACTTGATAATAACACATACATATTTGATGGAAAGACATCATTAAACGATTTTTACAGAGTGTTTAATATTGATGGAAAAGAATTTGAAAAAAACAAAGGAGAATCTGACACTTTAGCTGGATTTTTACTTGAAAAAATTGAAAAAATACCAGAGGAGGGGCAAAGTATTCAATTTCAAAAATTCAAATTTATAATCGAGAAAATTAACAAAAAACGAATTGTTTCAATCAAAACCTTACTTTCAAAATAATGAGATATATACTTATAATAATCATCCTGCTTAGTAGCTGTAAAGAACGCTTTAGTCCCAAGCCCAAAGGTTATATGAGAATTGATCTCGAAAATAAAATTGACTCACTATTTCAACCATTAAGTTGTCCTTTTAAGTTCACCGCACCCAATTATTTTAGTGTAGAATATAAAATGCAAACATGCTGGATAGATCTAACATATCCCAAACATCGTGCAACTATTCACTTAACATATAAACCCATCGATAATAATCTTTTTCAACTAATTGAAGACTCGCGACAAATTGTATATAAGCATACAGTCAAAGCCGATGCAATCAAAGAAAAAGTATATAATAATTTTAATCATAAAACTTTTGGCACTCTATATGACATACATGGTCAAACTGCTTCCGCAGTACAATTCCATATAACTGATAGTAACCAACATTTTCTAAGAGGGTCACTTTATTTCCATGCCAGTCCAAATCAAGATTCACTATCCACAATAAGTCAGTCTATTAGAGAGGATATTTTAAAAATCATAGAGACTTTAAAATGGGAAGACGAAGCCGACGAAGAAGCATTGAAAACTGACAAATAAATAATGAAAATGCACCTAACAAATGTATTAACTGTGTCAAACCAATAATTGAAAAATAACTCATTATAATACCACTAATTAATAAACAAATAACTGTGCCAATTATTAGCTTCTGCTCAATTTCATCATGGAAAAATTTTCTATTGTTAAAAATTATAACGCTATTTGAAATTAAAATTAACCAAGCCATTGAACGATGAAATTCAAAAATATTAGGTAAATGATTAATAATTAAATTTCTTGGTATAGTGTCTAAAAGCAAATCAACAGACTCCCTTACTTGGGTCCCCAATATTATTTGCGTGAACGAAATTAATAAACCCAAATAAATCCATTTACTACCTAAAGTATCAATTATAATTTTTTGTGCTGAACTAATTCTAAATAGAAAAAAAAGAAGGCATATTATTAGTAATGCAATTAGCATATGAATAGTTATTTTAAATGGAGACAGTATGGAAAATACGACTAATGCACCCATCCATGCCTGAAACGCCATTAAAAACACTAAAAATACAGAGAGTAATATCAAGATTAATTTCCGTGTAAATAATGAACTAACAAAAAGTAAAAAACAAAATACCCCCCCTATGGCACCTATCAATCGATTTATATATTCTGCCCATGTGTTAAATACATTAAAATTTAATTTATCATATCCTCTATCAGAGTAAATCTGCTTATAGTTGACAGGTACGTGTTCAATAGTAGTAGGTGGAATCCATTGACCAAAACATTTAGGCCAGTCAGGACACCCCATACCAGCACCAGTCATTCTAACAAAGCCGCCAGCACATATTATTAAGCAAACTGACACAATAGTGTACTTACATAAAGTATTATACCTATTTATCCAGTGCAAATTATATTTTAGTTTATTATTATTTCTTAGATGAACAACAAGACTTTGTGCAGCCATTGTGTCCGGGAATCATACCAGCTAATGAATTTTCTTTTTTATTCTTTCTTTTGAAGATGTTATTTGAGGCAGATCCTTTATCCGTATCACACGATGCATCTTTTTTTCCGCTTTTTTGACAACAATTCTTACCCTTTGAACAAGCCGCTTTATTAGACTTATTACTAACATTTGGTGCTAATGCTGTAAATTTACCACCACGATAACCATTAATCATAGTAACAATCTCTGCTTTGGAAAATTTTTCTGAATCATAAATAATTGCTGCAGATGAATTTTGAAAATCTACTGCTGCTAAAATTCCGTCATTTTGATTTAATGAGTTTTCAATCATTTTTGCACATCCACCAGCACAATGCATCCCTTCAATTGTTAAATTCAATGAAGTATTTGTTTGCGCAAAACAAAGGCTTATTGCAAAAACAAAAAATAAATTAAAGATTTTTTTCATCATAACACACATTTTTAAATAATTTAGATTAATACAAATATATATATATTTTGAATAAAAAAAGTATTATTAATTGGATTATACTATTAATTTTATCCACTATATGGGGTTCCTCATTTATTTTAATGAAAAAAAGTCTAATAAAGTTTTCTTACATTGAAGTAGGGTTATACCGGCTTCTAATTGCATTTATTATGTTATCACCTTTTTTAAAGGCAAGTTTTAGTAAAATAAAAAAACCCCACATAAAACCATTATTAATTGTCAGTATAATAGGCACTTTAATACCCGCAATAATTTTTGCTAAATCTCAATTATATATTCAATCCTACCTTGCTGGCATGTTAAACAGCCTAACTCCTTTCTTTACATTTATTTTAGGATTTTTAGTTTTTAATAAAAAAATAATACCTAAAAATATTGTAGGAATATTAATTGGTCTATTAGGTACTGTAATTCTACTATCTCCTCTTGAAAATAATATGATTAATTTTAAATATAGCATATTAATTATTTTTGCCACTCTATGTTATGCAATAAGCATAAATACAATAAAAGAGAATTTAAATTCATTAAGACCATTAGAAATTGCTGTTATATCATCTTTTATTTCAGCAGTAATTCCATTTCTCTATTTAGTTTCTACAGGATTTAGTTATAACATCGAGAAGATATACCTAAATAAAAACCTCTTCCTCTATTTAATTATATTAGGAAGCGTATGTACATCTATTGCAATTATATTATTTAATTATTTAATAAAAAGAACTAATGCACTATTTGCATCCTCCACAACGTATCTCATACCTGTTTTTGCTATAATTTGGGGTCTATTAGATGCTGAAAAGGTTAGTAATCTAGAATTAATTGGGATCATAATTATTCTAATCGGAGTGTTTGCCATGAATCATAAAAAGTAGTATTAATTTAATTTTATTGCATTAACATTAAGTTTTACTATATTTGCAGACCTAAAAAAATTTAATTTAAAATGATTGCTGTAGTAAATATAGACGGGAGACAATTGAAAGTAGAAAAAAACCAAGAATTCTATGTCAACAGATTATCTGGGGAAAAGGGCGATAAAATAACACTGAATGAAGTTTTAATTATTGAAAAAGACAATAAAACAACCCTCGGCACCCCAACAATCAATGGAGCTAATGTAACAATATCGATCCTAGATCATATAAAAGATAAAAAAATTGTTGTTTTCAAAAAGAAGCGTAGAAAAGGATATAAGGTTAAAAATGGACATCGACAGATGCTGACGAAAATTAAAATTGAGTCTATATCAACAAACTCGAAAAATCAAAAATCAAATACAAAAGCTGACGAAAAGAAAACAACTGCAAAGAAAACAACTGCAAAGAAAACAACTGCAAAGAAAACAACTGCAAAGAAAACAACTGCAAAGAAAACAACTAAAGAATAAAAAATTATGGCACATAAAAAAGGAGCAGGAAGTTCAAAAAACGGAAGAGAATCGCATTCTAAACGACTTGGTGTGAAAATTTATGGAGGGCAAAAAGCAATTGCTGGAAATATTATCATTAGACAAAGAGGGACTGTACATAATGCAGGTGAAAATGTCGGCATGGGTAAAGACCATACATTGTTTGCATTAATTGATGGTGTTGTCACATTTAAGAAAAAGACTAATAATAAATCCTACGTTTCAGTAATAAAAGAGTAAAGAATAAATTTATTTATTTATTTTAAAAAGGCCCTATGGCCTTTTTTTATTAAAAAAATTTTAAAATATGAATATAAAATAAAGCGTATCTTTATTCAAGAAATAAATATAATATGTTAGAGATAGGCAAAATTAAAAATCATTCATCCGAAATCATTAAAAGTCTTCAAAAAAGAGGCATTGATGTTACTGATGACTTATCAGAATTATTAAATCTTAATCAAAAACGGATTACAAACCAACAAAAGCTAGATTTAATTTTAACTGATAGTAATCAAATTGCTCAACATATTGGACAACTAGCCAAAGAACAAAAGTTTTCTACCATTGATAAACTAAAGACAAAAGCATCAACACTTAAGGAAGAATCCAAAAAACTAATACAAAAAGCTAAAGACCTTGAAAGTAATATACGCGAATTGTTAATTTCTATACCAAATACACCTCATAATGAAGTTCCAAGTGGTAATTCTGAAAAAGACAATATTATTGTATTTGAATGGGGAGATTTAAAAAAGTCCGAGTCTTTATTTGCGCATTGGGAATTGGCAGAAAAATATAATATTATTGATTTTAAACAAGGAGCCAAAATTACCGGCTCTGGATTTCCTATATATATAGGTAAAGGTGCAAGACTACAAAGAGGCTTAATTAATTTTTTTTTAGACTACAACATCAAAGCTGGTTATAAAGAATACTCACCACCCTTCTTCGTTAATGAAAATTCTGCTTTTAATACTGGTCAAATTCCTGACAAAGAAGGTATGATGTATCATATTGTTAATGATAATTTATATGCCATTCCAACAGCTGAAATCCCAATAACAAATATGTTTAGCAATCATAAATTTAAGGCTGACGACTTACCAATTAAATGTACAGCTTATTCACCATGCTTTAGAAGAGAGGCTGGCTCATATGGAAAGGAAGTTCGAGGTTTAAATAGATTACATCAATTTGATAAAGTAGAGATAGTTGAAATTTGTCAACCTGAAGAATCTTATCAAATTCTTGATAAGATGGTAGAACATGTAAGTGAGTTATTAAAAAAATTAGAGTTAAAATTTAGAATTGTTAAGCTCTGTGGGGGAGATTTAGGTTTCACATCTGCACTAACATATGATTTTGAAGTATATGCACCAGCTCAAAAGAAGTGGCTTGAAGTTAGTTCTGTCTCAAATTTTGAAACTTTTCAGTCTAATAGATTAAACTTAAAAGTAGTAAATAAAGATAAACCAAACAGCCTATGCCATACTCTAAATGGCAGTTCACTAGCTTTACCAAGAATTATTGCAGCAATTTTAGAACAAAATCAAAAAAAAGAAAAAATTATTTTACCCGATGTTTTGTCAAATTATTTGGGGTTTTATGAAATTACTATTTAAAATGAACTTTATCACTAACTTTTTTGCTTCATATATTATCATATTATTATTTGCAGCATGCTCATCTAGTAATTCCAATCAACTAGACCATATCGATTTACTTGAAATCGAAATTATTAAAGATGAAAGTTATTTAAAATCTATTGACACCAACAAATTAAATCAAAATTTAAAAATTGCTGATTTAAACCTCCTTAGACTAGAAAACAAAAAGCTTGACAGTATCTCATTTGAATTAATATATTTTCAATATAGAGATTATTTAAATTGTTTATATGATTTGAAAACATGTCTTGTGGAAAATAAAAAGCTTGACAAAGAACTAAAAATTAACAAAACCCAATTATCTAATCTTAAACTTGACTACCATATTTCCAGAAAAAAAGCTACAGCTCTAGATAAATACTTGGCTCAAGAAACAGATTTGATTAGAAAAACATCTAAGAGTATTTTCAATCACACTAAAAGTTATAATAATCAAAAAGAACGATTTGACTCCTTAAATAAATCCATTGAAGACATTATTGATGAAAACTAAATTATTTTATACTATTTGTTTTTTTATTTTTTCGTTTACCTATGCTCAAACTAGTCAAAACGAACATCTAGCAAGAGAATACTACAGACTTGGTGACTTTGAAAAAGCTGCTGCTATATTTGAAGATATTTATAAAAAGAAAAATGTACAAAGTATTTATGAAAAATACTTAGACTGCTTAATCAAAATGCAAGCCTTCACAAAAGCCGAAAAAACAATTAAAAACTTTTACAAAAAGAAAAAAAACCCTACCATTCTTGTAGATTTAGGAAAGCTTTACGCATTTCAAGGAAAATCTGATATGGCTGACGACACATTTGAAAAGTCTGTAAAAGAAGCAAAAAAGGATAAAAGATTTTTAAGTCTTGTTGGCTCTAAATTATATAAAGAAAAAAAATACCATTTTGCATTAAAAGCATATTTATTAGCAAAACAAGAAAATTCAAAAGCTCAATATTTCATTCAAATCTCTAATATATACTCACAACTAGGTAATATTGAATCCATGTATAAGGAACTTATTGATTTATTAATAGAATATCCTCAGTATTTTCAAACTTGTAAAAATATTATAAGAAGAACAATCTCCGAAGATCATTTAAATGACAATAATAAAATATTAAAAAATATACTTATAAAAAGCATTCAAAAAAAAGATTCAATTAAAGTTTCAAAATTACTGGTTTGGCTATTTGTCCAAGAAAAAAAATTTGATAAAGCATTAAATTATGAAATTAGCATTCATAAAAAATTAACTGAGAATTTGCTAGATATTATAGAGCTTTCAGAAATAGCCCTATCCAACAATGAGTTAGTAAGTGCAAAAAAAGCTCTACAATATATTCTAAATAATAGCGATCCCTATTCATTCAATTATGAGTACAGTAATTGGCAATTATTAAACATAGAGTATGAAGCCTTAATATCTGAAAAAATTAAAAAAGAATCTGACGTCAATAAACTAATTGTAAAATATGAAGAATTCTTAAATCTATTCAACATAAAATCCGAGACAATAACTGCACTACAAAACTACTGTTATTTACTATCTGTAGAATCTAACCAAGAAGATAAGGCGGTTAATATACTAAATCAAGCTATTAATAACTCGAAATTAACTCCTTATGATGTTGCTATATGTAAAATGGAATTAGCAAAAATTTTAACTAAAATAGATAATGTTTGGGAATCTATATTACTGTACTCACAAGTTGAGAATGACTTTAAAGAGGAGATAATTGGACAACAAGCAAAATTTGAAAAGACAAAAATTAACTACTATAACGGTGATTTCGAATGGGCTCAAAATCAACTAAAGGTTTTAAAATATTCTACTTCTAAATTAATTGCAAATAATGCGATGAAATTATCTTTAATGATTAGTGATAATCTTAATCTTGACACAACTAATACTGCACTACAATTATATGCAAAAGCTGAACTGCTTTATGAGCAAAAAAAATATGATGCTTGCTTAAAGCAATTAAATGAACTTGAAAAAGATTATGAAGATCATATGCTAATGGATGAAGTATTGTTTAAAAAATTTAACTTATTTGTAAAAACTGGTGAACATGATAAGGGTCTAAAAGCTCTTGAAAAAATATGTTCAACATATTATTATGATATTCTATATGATGACGCTTTATTTTATCAAGCAGAATTATATGAAAGAGTATTTAAAGACATCCCAAAAGCAAAAGAAAAATATGAGGAAATACTTTTAAAAACACCAAATAGTATTTTCGTCAATAAAGCGAGAGTCAAATATCGGTCATTACGCGATAATAATTTTTTAAAACTATAATGATTATATATTCTATTACAATTATTATTAACGATTCTATTATCAAAGATTGGGAATACTGGATGAAGACTAAACATATACCAGATGTTATGGCTACAAAAATATTTAAAAGCAGTAATTTTTTAAAAGATGTAAATCAACACAATAAATACATTATACAATATACACTAGAAAACATTAGTGATTATTTAAAATATAAAAATAGCTTCGCATCAAAACTCCAGGATGAACATTTTGAAAAATTTGGGGATCAGTACAAAGCCTGGAGAAGTATTTTAACAAAAGAAAATTTAAATTAAAAATATGGCTTTAAAAGCTAAAAAAATATTTGGTCAACATTTTTTAAAAAACAATGATATTTGTAAAAGAATTACAAATAATATCGACATAAAGGAATGTGACAATATTCTAGAAATTGGGCCAGGAGAAGGTGCTTTAACAAAATACTTAATCCAGAAAACCAATAATTTAAAAGTAATTGAAATTGATAATGATGCTAGTGATCTATTAAAAAAAAAATTTTCTGACTTATACATTATATCTGGAGATTTTTTAAAATATAACTTATCCCAAATTAGATGGAAAAAATATACTATAGTAGGGAATTTTCCCTATAACATATCTACACAAATACTATTTAAAATTCTAGATAATAAAAATTCAGTTTCTCAAGTTATTGGAATGTTTCAAAAAGAAGTTGCAGAACGAATTTGTAGTTCACCAAAATCAAAAAAATACGGAATACCTAGTGTCTTAATTCAAGCATTTTTTGATTGTGAAATTCTATTTGATGTGAAAAGAGAAGATTTCATGCCAGTTCCTAATGTAGACTCTACTGTTATTAAACTAAGAAGAAATCAAAAAATAAATATTAATTGTGATTATAATAAATTTGTTCAAGTAGTGAAAGCTGGATTTTCACAAAGAAGAAAAAAATTGAAAAATGCATTAAAAAATTTCACTAAATTGGATGACAACAAACTTAAGCCAATAATCTCAAAGCGAGCAGAAGAATTAAGTGTGTCTCAATTTATACAATTAACTAACATGCTATTCCCAAATAAAAAATGAACTTTCAATTAACTAAAGAATTTTTAAATACTATTGAAGTATTAACGAAAACTAAGGATGCACAAGCTATTCTTAATCTTTGCAAAAATTTACTCGCCCCAGATATTGCAGAAATAATTATAAATCTTCAACCTGACGAAGCTAAATTCGTATTGGACCTGTTCAGTGAAGAAAAGAGTGCAGATATCTTAATTGAGCTAGAAGATGATTTTAGAGAAAAATTACTAGATAATTTAAGTTCAAAGGAAATTGTTGAAGAAGTTATTGACAACCTAGATTCTGATGATGCAGCTGATGTTATTCAAGAACTATCTGACGAAAAACAAAAGGAAGTACTATCTAATATTATTAACCCTCAACAAGCTAGTCATTTAGCAGACTTATTATCTTATGAAGAAAACTCTGCAGGAGCTTTAATGGCAAAAGAGTTAATACAAGTTCGAGAAAACTGGAGTATATTAAGGTGTGTAGCTGAAATGAGAGAACAAGCACAAAATGTCAACAAAGTATACACAATTTATGTAGTTAATAAGGAAAATCAATTACTTGGAACTGTATCTCTAAAGAAACTATTACTAAGCCCTGAGAAAACGTTTATCAATAAAATATTTAATAAGCATATTATATCTGTCCAAACAGATACAAGTTGTGAGCAGATTGCTAGAATAATGAATAAATATGATTTAATTGTTTTACCTGTTGTAGATAAACAGAATATACTTGTAGGTAGAATCACGATTGATGATGTTGTAGACTATATTAAAGAAGAAGCAGAAAGAGATTATCAAATGGCATCTGGAATTAGCGAAAATATTGAACCACTAGATAGTATATTAACTTTAATAAAAGCACGAATACCATGGTTGATTATAGGTCTAATTGGAGGCTTACTAGGAGCACAAATTATTGGACTTTTTCCAATTGAAAAAAATCCATTATTAGCCTTTTTCATACCATTAATAGCAGCTATGGGTGGAAATGTAGGAGTGCAGTCGTCAGCTATTATTGTACAAGGCCTAGCATCTAAAAATTTAGGAATTGAACATTGGTCTAAACGATTGATTAAAGAATTTGGGGTAGCTTTAGCAAATGGATTAATCTGTTGTATTATAGTATTTATTGCATGTATTGTTCTATACCCGCAACCCAACATTCCTATAATAGTAAGTATTTCTTTATTAACCGTTATGGTTTTTGCAGCTCTATTTGGTACTTTTGTTCCATTGTTTCTAAATAAATACAATATCGATCCTGCACTTGCAACAGGTCCTTTTATTACTACAATGAATGACGTAATAGGCTTATTTATCTATTTTTCAATTGCTGAAATTATTCTATAAATATGAAGATTTTAATAACTGATAAAATAGACCCTATACTCTTAGAATTATTAGATAAGCATAACATCATTTATGAATATGCAATTAATGACAGTCTTAAAACGGTGCTCAACAAACTACACTTATTTACAGGATTAATAGTGCGAAATAGGATGCAAATTGATAACTCCTTCCTAAAACAGGCTAAAAATTTAAAATTTATTGCTCGATATGGCTCTGGAATGGAATCGATTAATGTCAAAAAAGCGGAGGAAATGGGTATTAAATGCTTTAATTCAGCAGAAGGCAATAGTAATGCAGTAGCAGAACATAGCTTAGGTCTTTTATTATGTTTATTAAATAATATTTATAAATCAATGTCTGAATTAAAAAATAAAAAATGGAATCGTGAAAATAATAGAGGTTATGAAATAGAAGAAAAAACTATCGGGATAATCGGATATGGGAATACAGGTTCTGCATTTGCAAAAAAACTTTATAATTTTAATTGTAAAATAATTGCTTATGACAAATACAAATCCGGATTCTCAAATCCTTTTGTTGAAGAGGTTGATATGAAAAGCATATATCAAAACAGTGATGTTATAAGTTTACATATCCCTTTGAATAAAGAGACTTTTCATTTATTTGATAAAAAATTTATTAGAAAAATGAAAAAGAAATTTTATTTCATTAATACATCAAGAGGTAAAATTGTTAATTCAGGTGACTTAGTGAGTGGGTTGAAATCTAACAAGATTATTGGTGCTGGATTAGATGTGCATGAAAGTGAAGATAAAACATTTAGTAAACTAGTCTTTAATCAAAATATAAATTATTTATTAAATTGCAACAATGTAATTATGACTCCGCATATAGCTGGACTGACAAAAGAGGCAAATAAAAAAATACCATCAATACTAATCAAAAAAATTATTCAATTTAAATGAACAAAATTATTGTCCTAAAATTACTATTTATTGTTTTTTTCCAACTTACATCTCAAGAGCAAATAACAAACTTTATAATTGGATCATCTCAAACACTAATTAATGATACTGAAAAATTAGTTGAGGGATATATGTCACCAGTCGGTAAATGGTTTGGTAGCGGATTAAATGCTGGTTGGTATAATACTGCTAAACCTCATCAGTTCCCGGGCTTTGATGTTACTGCAGGCTTTCATGTTATCACCCCAAATACCAACTCTCAATTTTTCAACCCTTCTTCCGAATTAACAAATTTAAGCACCTATAATAACGGACAATTATCTACAATTTTAGGGCCTAGTGAAGAAACACAAATTTTATATACTTTACCTGACACTGAAATAAATGATGAACCGCTATTTAATATGCCAGGTGGTTTAGACTGGGGAAATTCCCTTTTAATGCCATATATTCAAGGCAGTATTGGTTTAATTAAAAAAACTGAAATTTTATTTAGATATGCACCTACAGTAAACCTTAAAAAATTTAAATCTGGTTTTTGGGGTTTTGGATTAAAACATGATATAAAGCAATGGATACCCGGAGTTAAAATTTTACCATTTAATTTGTCTATTCTAAGTGCATATTCTAAATTAAATAGTCAGTATGACTTTACTGGACCTGAACAAAATTTAACTTTCGATATTAAAGCATTTAATTCAAATTTGATATTAAGTAAAAAAATTGCCTTTATCACTCCTTATTTAGGAATAGGCTATCAATATTCAAAATCATCACTTGCTCTAAATGGCAATTATACAGTTTTAGACTGGGACGGTGAGCAGGTCATTGAGGGTGAAGAACTTAATATCACAGACCCTATAGATTTTTCTTTTGGAGGTGTTAATGGATTAAAAGCTACTATTGGAGCGCGAATAAAACTATTATTATTTACTATTCATGTAGACTGGACAAAAGCCAATTACGATGTCTTTACGATTGGTTTTGGCTTAAACTCTGATATAGGTTCAAGAATTATTGGTGGATCTATTTAAAAAAAATTAGTCAATAATTAAACTACCTGTTTTACTTAAATCATTGAAATTTTTAATTCTAATAGGTATTTTATGTTTTTGCAAATGTCTTAGGGTATTTGGATGAATAACAGTTTCTCTTTTATTGCAAATCTGAAAAGCTTCGTCAAAAGATAATTTTAAAAATAAATTAGCATCTGAATAAGTTTTAGGGTCCTTGTCGAAAATTCCATCAACATCCTTGAACAAAACAACTTCATTTGCATTAAGTAATGCACCAAAAATAGCAGCACTAAAGTCTGATCCTTCTCGACCTAATGTAGTTCTAATCATTTTAAATGACGTGTTTTTTGATCGAATATCACTTGCGATGAAACCCTGGGTTATGTAAATTTTACTTTTTGAATTTTTCCAACAATCAGATAAACTTGCAGAATGAAATGCAGCTGAATTAGTTTTAGAGTTCCAAGTAACTGTATGAATACATAAAGCAGCATCTATTAATTTATTAGACAGATTCATATTGCTAAGATATCTACTTAGTATATCTGAAGAAAGATACTCACCGATACAAACACGAGATGGATAATTTAATTTTTGTGAAATTTTTTCACTAGACAAGTGGTCATCTATAACTTCTTGTATGACACTAGTTTCAAAATCCAATTCTAACATAATATCACTTGTATAATTAATAACATCCTTATACTGCCGACTTTCTAACATATTAGTAGTCTTACCTAAAGCAGATACAACTAAAAATACTGGACAATCAATGTAATTTTTTAAAATAATTGGTAATTTCTTAATAAAATTAGCATCCTTTAAACAACCTCCTCCAAATTTTAATACCTTCATTTAAATATTAAACTTTATTTTTACAATTAAATATATTATTCTTTTTTAATTTATATGAATCTTGAACAATTTTTACATACTCAAACTTATCATCCAAATTTAGTTGATATTATTTTAAATATTAAGAATGGCTCCATTCTAATGTATAAAAAATTAAACGAAACATCATCTGATATTTTTGGTCTGAGTGGTCGCAAAAATATACAAAATGAAGAAGTTCAAAAACTTGATTTAATTGCAAATGATATTTTTATTACCAAATTTCAAACAAATAGTTCAATAGCTAAAATACTCTCCGAAGAAAATGAAGAAATAATTAATTTAAATCAATCCGGGAATTACTTAGTTGCAATGGATCCATTAGACGGATCATCAAATATTGATGTCAATATTCCGGTTGGAAGTATTTTTTCTATTTTAGAAAACAATTCCCTTGGCTACATGCAAGCTGGTAAAAATCAAAAATTAGCATGCTATGTGATTTATGGAACAACTACTATGATGGTATTTTCGATTAATAATAAAGCACATAGTTTTTCTTTAAATACTAAAACTAAAGAGTATATTTTAACGCATGAAAATATTAAAACCCCTTCAAATGGTGTAATTTTTTCGATTAATGAGGGAAACTTAAATTCTGTAGACTCAGAAATTATTGAATTTATAAATTATTGTAAGGAACTCAATAGTGACGGAAAACGTACTCATACAGGTAGATTTGTCGGTTCTCTAATTGCTGATTTTCACAGAAACATGTTAAAAGGCGGTATATTTATTTACCCTAAAACAAGTGACAAACCACAAGGACAATTACGTTTAATTTACGAGTGTAATCCTATTGCATATATTGCTCAAGCAGCTTCATCAAAATCATCAAATTTAAAAACAAGCATCCTAGAAATAATCCCACGACATATAAATGA
>MDTB01232480.1_pt1 | contig 17240 bp, 11 predicted proteins | sample 811161 | NCBI WGS metagenome assembly MDTB01 (sample SAMN05326650, study PRJNA326480) | marine metagenome | isolation source: seawater | place: Mediterranean Sea | collected 2009
AGCACCAAATGATGCAATAATAATCGCAATACTTTTTCTTGGGGTAATAAATTCATTTAAAAATATTCTTGCCAGAATAAGTATAAAAAAAGATGCTGTTTGATTAAGGATTGCAGCTATTGATGCTTTGGTGTTAGCCATACCTATAATCCAAAAAGAAATACCTAAATAAGTGGCAAAAAATGAACTTAACAGCATTGGCTTAATATAACTACTATTAGTAATAATATTAATTATTTTATTTTTTGGTATATAAATTATACTTAAAATAATTGGAATTATAGCACCAGGAATCAATCTAAAACCAGCAACCCATAAGTGGTAAGCTAGATTCTCAGTTTTATTTAAAATTGGTTTAATCATTACTATACAAAATGCCATTAATGATAATGCAAAAATGCCAATAAATATACCTTTAATTAGTTCAGTACGGTCTATTGAAATATTTTTAAGCTTATAAGAAGCAAATATAATAGAAGATACTATTAAAATACCACCAGCAAGTTGTATTATTAAAAGTTTTTCACCTAACAAAATAAAAGCGAATAATACGACAAATGGGCTATACATAATATCAACTAGTGCAGATATTCCAGCGCCAACAATATTTAGTGATTTTAGAAAAAGAATATCAGCAATTCCAAGTCCAATAATACCACTAACTATTAATATGTTTAAATCAGCTGTATTAAATGCATGCGGTACTGAAAAGGGATTAATTCCCAGAAAAAATAAAGTTGTAATTATTAAGATAGAGCCAACTGTATTTTTAAAAGCATTCAAAAGTATAGGTGATATATTATCACCTAATTTCTTAAAAATAATAATAGCACAAGCCCAAAAAAATGCGCTTAATAAAGAAAAAATTTCTCCCAATTTATATTAATTCATTGTTTTATTATATTTAAATAATATTCAAGTAAAAGTATTTTAATAATATTACTATTTGGAGTTTTGCATATCATATTTTTCAAAATTAATTATCTATATTTCTATTTCAAGTTTTTCAAACACTTTTTAATTCTATTAAATGTTCTTCCAATATCATTGTCTAGACCAACTGAAAAACGAATTATTCCTTTACTTAAACCCATTTTATTTTGTTCATCTTCAGGTATTTCTGATGATGTACTACTACCAGGCAAGCTAAAAAGTGTTTTATAATAACCTAAACTTACTGCTAAATATCCAATTTTTTCTTTTTGCATACTTTCTAGTATTTTTTCTCCTTGATCAAGTGTTCCAACATCTATACCAAGCATTCCACTGTATCCAAAACCATCATTCTTAAAACTAGTAATTAAATTATACTGTGGATGTTTTTTTAAACCGGGGTAAAATACATTGTATCCCATTTTATCAATTTTTTCTGCTAAATACTTTGCATTCATACTGTGTTGTTTCATTCTAATGTGTAAAGTATTTAGATTTTTTAAAATACTAGACGACCTAAAACTGTCCAAGACTGGACCAAGCAGCATTGTCATTCCATGGTTAATATCTGTTAATTCATTTATAAATTCATTTGAAGCACAAATACAGCCCGCAACACAATCACTAGCACCATTAATATATTTGGTTAGACTATGAATTACAACATCTGCACCTAATTTATAAGGCGATATAACCATTGGACTAAATGTATTATCAACAACTAATTTTAAATTATCTGACTTAGCTATCATACTTAATTTAGGCAAATCAGAGACATCTAATAATGGATTACTAATAGTTTCACAAAAAATTAGTTTAGTATTTTTATTAATTAAAGATTTAACTCTAGATAGATTATTAATGTCAACAAACTTAACATTAATGCCAAATTTAGGTAATATATTTTTAAATAATGCCCAAGTACCCCCATAAATTGTTCTACTTGATATAATTTCATCACCACTTTTACAAATTTGTAATATTGTACATGCTATTGCGCTAATACCAGAACTTGTTACTTGTGCAGACTCAGTATCTTCAAGCTTTGCTAGAGCTTCTGATAAATACTTATTTGATGGATTCCAATGACGACTATAAAGAAAACACCCCTCTATTTCGTTTTCAAATAACTCTTTCATTGTATCTGGCTTCATAAAAGTAAAGGTTGAAGAATCAGTTATAGATGGATTAACTCCTCCGAATTCGCCAAATACCTGATGGTCTTGTATTTCTGATGCAGGATCGTATTTCATAATTCCCTAAATTGTAAATTAGTATAAAATAATTAGTTGAAATATTAAGATTTTATATATTCATAATATAATAGAAAAAAAATAGCCTCAAAAAAAGTGAGGCTATTAAAATCATATTTATATTAATTTTAGAGGGATTTAGTTAAAACTTCATTTAACCTTCTTACAAATTCAGCAGGATTTTCTAACTTTACTCCTTCTTGAATTAATGCTTGTTCATAAAGTAAAAAGGTTATGTCATCAAATGCTTTACTTTTCCTCATACTTAAAAGTTTTGATACAATTTTGTGATTTGGATTGATTTCTAAAATTGGTTTTACTTCTTGCATAGCACCTTGTCCCATTGCTTTCATAATTTCTTGCATCTGAGCTGTGGGATCATTCTCATCAGCAACTAAACAAGAAGGTGAATCACTCAATCGGTTAGATACTTTTACATCTTTAACCCTATCACCTAATGCTGTTTTAATTTTTTTTATTAAAGGTTTTATTTCTTTTTCACTGTTTTTATCATCATCAGATTTTAATTCATCCGCAGCACTAGATCTATTTACCGCTTTTATTTCAAAGTCTTTATACTTGGTGACAACCGGCATGATTACTTCATCAATTTCATCATCCATTAACAGAACCTCAATATCTTTTTTATTATACATCTCTAATAATGGAGATTGTCTTAATGCCGTTTCATTTTCTCCAACGAGGAAATAAATAGATTTTTGTTCTGTTTTCATTCTGTCTACATAGTCTTGAAATGAAACAGAACCTTCTTCTTTTGTGGACTTAAATCTTAATAATTCTAGTAATTCTTCTTTATTTTCATAATCCTGATAAACACCTTCTTTTATCATTCTACCATATTGCTTATAAAATTCTTCATACTTCTCATTATTTGAAGCTATCGATTTAATCTTTTCAACTATTTTTTTTACTGAATTAGATTTAATTTTTGAAAGTATCCTATTTTGCTGAAGAATTTCTCTACTTACGTTCAGCGGTAAATCAGAAGAATCAATAATTCCCCTCACAAAACGAAGCCAAGTTGGAAGTAGCTCTTTTTCATCATCTGTAATAAAAACTCGATTAACAAATAATTTTACGCCTGGCTTATAGTCAGCTCGATATAAATCAAAAGGTGCAGTTTTAGGGATGAAAAAGAGTGTTGTATACTCAAGTATTCCTTCCGCATTACTATGAATCCAGTCAAATGGGTCAGACATATCATTAGATATTGATTTATAGAATTCATTATAATCGCTTTCCTTCAAATCAGATTTAGATCTTTTCCAAAATGCAGTTGCTTTATTAATTTGTTCTGTTTTTGGAGTTTTACTTTTCTCCTTTCCTTCATCATCATATTCAATATCATCGAAAGTTAAATTAATTGGAAATGCAATATGGTCTGAATATTTCTTAACAATTTGATCAATTTGCCATCTATTAGAATATTCTTTACCTTCCTCATTTAAATAAATGGTTATTTCTGTTCCCACTGATTTTTTATCAACTTTTTCTAATTCATATCCCGACTTACCATCACTTATCCATTTATATGCCTGCTTAGATCCTGCTTTTAAACTAATAACTTCAACTTTATCAGCAATCATAAAGCAGGAATAAAAACCAACACCAAATTGACCTATTAAATTTGAATCTTTTTTTTGATCTCCTGATAGCTGTGATAGGAAATTTTTTGTACCAGATCTTGCAATTGTACCTAAATTATCTACAAGATCATTTTTATCCATTCCTATCCCCGTATCTGAAATTGTCAGTGTTGGGTTATCGCCATCAGAAAATTCTAAGTTTATTTTTGGGTCAAAATCTAACGACTTGTACTTATCATTGGTTAAAGTTAAATGTTTTAGCTTATCAAGGGCATCAGAAGAATTTGAAATTAATTCTCTTAGAAAAATTTCTTTGTGAGAATATAAAGAATGAATTATTAAATGAAGAAGTTGACTAACCTCAGTTTGAAAAGTATGTTTTGACAAAATTGCTCCTAAAAAATTATAAGTTTATATAGACTTACAATAATCATTCCACCATCAATCAATACTGACAGAATGACATTAAATATTATTGGTTTTGAGCCCTATCTATTCCTTCATCTTCATTGACTAATCTAAGAAATAAAAAACCTACGACGAACATTACTAGTACAATAGCAACTCCCGCTCTTTGTGAATTATAGATTTCAGTTAATATACCCAATAGCATTGGACCAATAAAAGCAGTGGCTTTACCAGTAAAAGCGAAAAATCCAAAGAATTCATTTTCTCTTGATTTAGGAATAAATTTAGCCATTAACGACCTAGAAGATGCTTGGTTTGGTCCAGAAAAAATTCCGATTAGTATTCCTGAAAACCAAAATAATGTTTTACCACTGATAATAGTATCAATATTTAAAAATGGAATATTAAGTAAAAGTAAATCTTTATTTGGAATTATTACTGCTAAAGCGCAGGCAAGAATTAAACCTATATTACTAATTTGAATGGTATTTTTACTACCAATTTTATCATCAAGAAAGCCTAAAACAAAAGCACCAATCCCCGCTGTTATATTCAAAACTATCCCAAAAACCATTATTTCTTGAAATGTAAACCCGAAAGTTCCAGCAGCATAAATACCTCCAAACGCAAATATTGTCACTAATCCATCGTTATAAAAAATCCGGGCTAAAAGAAATTTAATTAACTGATTATATTTTCTAATATTTTTAAATGTAATTGATAATTGAACAAATGATTCTTTTAAGATAGGTAGTTTATGTTTTTTATTACTTTTATTTGGGTCTAGCCAGATAAAAGTTGGTATGCTGAAAATTAAAAGCCAAAGTGCAACCATTAAATTTGTTACTCTTATATGTTCACCATTATCTTTTGTAATTCCAAAAGCTGGACTTTCAGGCTGAACAAATAATATAAGAGCAAGAGCTAAAGCAATTAGACCCCCTACATAGCCAAAAGACCACCCATACCCAGAAACTCTACCTATCTTTTCCTTTGGAGCAATATCTGGTAAAAATGCATTATTAAAAACACAGCCCATCTCAAATCCTATATTTGCAATTACCACCCAAAATAAAGCCTTAGCTACTTCACCTGGTAAAGGTAAAAATAAGACTACGCTTCCAAATATACATACATATGTCCAGAAAAAGAGAAATACTTTTCTGTATCCTCCTTTATCTGCAAATGCACCCATAATCGGTGAAAGAAGAGCCACAAATATGGCGGTGACCGTCATTGCCCTAGACCAAAGCGTTGTTCCTATTATTTCATTTTCAGCAATAAATTTTGTAAAATATGTACCATAAATAAATGTAATAACTAATGTTGTAAATGGTTGATTTGCAAAATCATACATAGACCATGCAAATATTTTTTTCTTACTATATTTTGGTTTCAAAATTACTCTTTATTTGTATATTAAAAATTTTTCTCTTTGATTTTTAAATTTTTCTTCATCTAAAATCCACTGATCAAACAAAATATTTATATCGCTTTGACTCTCTATCATCTTCCTTAATTTGTCAGAACCATATAAATTATCTATAAAATTTGATTCTAAAAATTTAAAAAGATTTGGATATAATTTATTTAAGTAAAAAATTAGTTCAACGCTAAGCTTTAAAGCATCATATTCCCTATCCTCAGAAATAGATAACTTTATACCATTGCATTGATCATTTTCAAACTTTGGCTTATTAGACATACCTAAAATTGATATTGGAGTAAAACTAAAACTTTCATAACCTATACCAAAATTATTTAATTTATTTTTAAAATTATCCATTTCTTTGGGTTTTATAAAAGGTGCACCAATAAATTTAAAAGGAGAGTATGTTCCTCTCCCTTCAGAAATATTTGTTCCTTCTAAAAGGCATAAACCTGTGTATAGTTTTACAGTTTCTATATCAGGAATATTGGGTGATGGTGGAATCCATCCTGCCATTGGACCATCATAGATTTCATTTCTTTGCCAATTAATCACTGGAATTATAGTTAAATCTAATCTTTTATTAATCCATTCTAACTCATTTATCATAATAGCTAATTCCCCCGAAGTCATGCCATGAACGATAGGAATTGGATGAATCCCAACAAATGAAGAATAATTTAACTCTAAAATAGGTCCACGTACATAATCTCCCCCTAGAGGATTTGGTCTATCTAAAACAAAAAAAGGAAGATTGTTTTCAGCACAAGACTCCATCATATATGTCATTGTACTTATATAAGTATAATATCTAGATCCTATATCTTGGATGTCATAAATAACCAAATCTAAATTATGAAGGTCTACTGAATTTGGTTTCTTTTTTTTTCCATATAGACTAATTATTTCAATATTATTTGCAAAATCATAACCTGATTTTACAAATTCGCCAGCACTCAACTTTCCTTCAAGACCATGCTCAGGGGTAAAAATTTTATTAATTTTAATATCTTTTTTATTTTTAATTAAATCTAAAAAATGAGTATTATATTTATTTACAGATGTATGATTAATTACAAGACCAATATTTTTATTCTTAAGAATTTCAAAATCAGATAACTCTAAAACATCTAAACCAGAGTGAATATTAAAATTATTATTTAATTCAAATGAAGGGATGAAAATTTTTGAAGATTCCCAAGGAAAAAGTATTGTGATTCCTAACGAAATAAAAAAAAATAAACTTTTCACTTTCTAAAAAATATAATTTCTACTAATGAAGAAGCTGCAAATCCTATAGTAGTTGAAAAAAATACAAACCAAGTCCAAGCAATACCGAATTGGTCTAATAAAAAAACTGATAGAATTGATATTAAAAATCCAACTATCACTGACAAGTTATTTTTAATTAAATTAGTTTTTACCAACATAAATAATAAGAGAAGTGCGCCATAAGTATATGATGCAATTTTAAATCCAATTAACACTATAGCGCTATCACCTTCATCGAATAATAAAGCTATAAGCATTAAAACAATACCCCAAAAAACGCTAATTATACGCATCTTTACTATCTGATTTGATTTAACTTTTAGCCAGTCAATAACTGTTGAAGAAGCTAAGGAATTCATGGAAGAACTTAAAGTAGACATAGCTGCAGATAATACTCCAGATAAAATAATACCTTTTAACCCAATAGGCACTTCTTCTAAAATGAATGTTGTAAATTCTCTGTCCTTTACGATTTCTACACCATCAAAATAAATGTATATTAACGACCCAGCAAAAAGAAACATTCCTAATTGAAAAAATACAAAAATACCGCTACCAATTAAAGCTTTTTTAGCTGAATATAAATCTTTGCAAGAAAGACACCTTTGGACCATCATATAGTCAGTTCCATGAGATGCTAATGAAAATATAGCACCTCCAAAAAACGCACTAAAAAAATTCATTGAACTAAATATTGGATTACCTGAAAAATTAAAAATATTTAATTTTGATTGATACCCAAGAACATTGAATACCGATTCTATTGAAATAGTATGTAAAATTAAAAATATTACTATTAGACCTCCAGTTAAATATATTAAGAATTGGAAAGAATCGATCCAAACTATTGTTTTTAAACCTCCAGTAATTGAATATATCAAAGTACATATACCAATAATAATAACGGCAATAGTTATACTCCAACCTGTAATGACATGAATAATTATAGCTGTAGCTAAATATCGTATCCCATCTGCGAAGAGTCTAGTAATTAAAAATAAACCAGAGGCCATCTTTTGAATATTTTCACCATACTTATGACCAATTACTTCATAAATAGATAAAATACCATTTTTATAATACATAGGTAATAAAAATTGAGCTACAATCATTCTACCAAAAATATAGCCTAATGCAAGCTGTAAAAATGTCCAATCAGATCTATATGAAATTCCAGGGACACTTATAAATGTTAGTACTGAGGTTTCAGTTGCAACAATTGAAAACATTGCCACATACCAAGGAAGATTTTGACCACCTAAGAAATAATCTTCTAATGTTTTATTTAATTTATATTGTCTTAAGCCATAAATAGTAAATACTAATAGGAAAGAAACAAGTATTGTTATATCAAATATATGGATATTAAAGCTCTATTTTAATTGAAATAAAGGATAAATTTAAATTTTATATATTTATTTAAAATCTCTGCTGTGTTCATTTTTATAAATTTTTAATTTAATGATTGGTTCAATTTACAATAAAATTTTTAGTTAAATAAAAAGAAATTTTTATCATTGAATACTTCAAATTATTAACAAACATTTAATGTTTTATTCTCCATAATTCTATTTTTATTTTATAACTTAATGAATGAATAATTTAGGATATTTAAACTAATATGGATAATTTTTTTCTTTTATTTAATTCAGTAATTGTTTTTATTTCAATGGCCATGCTTTGGAAAGGTGCTGAAGTTTTAGTTGAATCAGCATCTCAAATTGCTGCTTCATTTAAAATTTCTGACTTAGTTATAGGATTAACTGTTGTTGCGGTTGGCACTTCTGCCCCAGAATTTGCAGTAACTATTAGTGCTGCATTAATGGGTAAAGATTCAATATCAATTGGTAATGTTGTTGGTTCAAATATTTTTAATTTAGGTTTAATCCTAGGTGGTACTGCGCTTATTAGAGAGATTAAAACTTCAAAAAAACTAGTTTATAGAGATGGATTATTTTTATTTGGAGTAACAATTTTATTATACGTTATACTTTTTGGTTTCAGTTTATCCCCTAAGCCAACATCCTACTCTCTTGAATTACAAAACCCTAATTCATGGTCAATTGAATCGAAAGAAATTATCACAGAAGAATTAAAAACTGATTTTCCAAATTTACCTAATAAATTTTATAATCAAATTAATAATTCTGTTGAAAATGAAAACATAAAACTACCAAATATATATTATGATGAAAATAAAGTAGATTCAATATTAAAAAAAATAAATATCTCATCTCCAAACGATTATCATATTATTTCTAAAATTGAAAACGTTGGATTCCTTAATGGAATTGACGGAATATTAATGTTAATCATATTAATAAGTTATTTAATATATCTTTTTATTAAAAAAGAGACACTAGACGAAGAAGATATTTCTCATGACCCAATTAGCTTAAAGCATTGGATTCTACTTCTAATTGGAATATGTACAGTAGTTTTTGGAGGTCATTTACTCGTTGATGGTGCATCAAATGTTGCTAGATTTCTCGGAATTTCAGAATGGGTAATAGCCGTAACTATTGTTGCTGCAGGAACATCTGCTCCTGAATTTGCAACATCTATTATGGCTGCCTGGAAGGGTAAGCACGGAATGGCAATCGGCAATTTATTTGGTAGTGATTTATTTAATATACTTGGTGTTCTAGGAGTTGCAGGCTTGATAAATCCAACAATGGTTACTATGGAGGTTCATGGAAGTATTGCAATGCTAGTAGGTCAAGTTGCACTAGTACTCATTCTTATGAGGTCTGGATGGCGTATTACTCGCTTGGAAGGCGGTCTATTATTAGCTTTGAATATATTTAGGTGGTATTTAGATTTCAGTTGATTGATTGAAATTTAGTTAATCATTTAAAAACAGCTTATCGTTATTTTCATCCTTGTCTAATGATTTTTTTATATTCCAAACTTTAATTGCTTCATTAATAAGTAAAATTTCATTTTCATGAATATATTCATCTGCATTAGCTATCTCTATGAATGATTTAATAACTTGAATTAGCTTTACTTCATCATTATTAAATTCCTTCCTCAACTCTTCTAATGACAATTTATACTGTTTCTCACGCTCTTCATCTGTTTCTAGCTCAATAAATTTATTTGTAGCTATGCTAAATCCTGTATTAAATATTTTTTCATTCGTATCTGGAGAAAATTGTCTAAAAGTACTAAAAATAGCAGACTTCTCTGATTCATCTATTTCTTGATCCGCAAAAAATGAAATACAAATTAATGAGTATAATAAATCATGTATCGGCAACCAAACTCTATCGAGTTCTTCTTCTGGTAAATCTCTTGCAGAAATTTTTCTCTGTAAATCTTCTAACTTATCTTTGTCTGTATCGCTGAGATATCCTTCCTGCTTCTGCCTTTTACGAATTAACTTATCTACTTCTAAAGATAAATACTGAACATCTCTTTCAAGTTCTTCAATTCTTTCATCCATAAGTTTATATAATAAATCTTTAAATACTTGGATTTGTTCTTTTTCAGGAGCAAAATAGATATTTAAGTTACCTCTATCCGTATCCTCCCAAAATGTCGAAACAAATATTGATAATAAAAAGCATTGAGTTTCGACATTCCCTTTAAATGTTTTCTCGTCAAAATATGCTATATCATCTAGGTAATCCAGTGCAATCTTTTCGGCATATTGATTCTTATCAACAGATAGATAAAATAATGCTAATCCTATTTGTATTCTTCTTGTTCCATTATTACCGCCTAAAATTCCTTTATCAACATCCTCTTTTGAAAAACCTGGAGGATTGTCTAATTGTAAAACTAAGTTCAATAAGAACAATTGATCTTCTTCACTCCAGTCAAGTTGGTGTATTAGTACCTGACATTTTCTCAGCTCAAATGTAAGTGTATCAACAATAAAATAAAGACTTGGATTGTTAATTGCATTTTTATAAATATCATTAGCATAAAATTTGAATTTATCATAACAATATTTCGTCTTATCAACCATATTCGCCTTAGCATAGACTTGAATCATATTTGAGTAATGGAATGCCAAATTATAAAGATTTCGAGGTTCATTATTCTTATATGCATGCTTTATTGCAAATCTAAATAAAGTATTAAATCGTATATTCACATTCTCAATTATAATTTCATCTTTTACATCAATACATGTTCTTCCGATATCTACCAATTCAGCGGGAATTAAAGATGCAATATCATAGCGATCATTTTGAATCATTTTTATATATGAATTTCCTAAAAGTCTGAACACTTTAATTTCATAAAATGTAGAGGAATCAGCCATTTCCTGATATTGGGTTTCAGTATAAGTTCTAAATGTAGCATTATTTTTTATTGTTGGAGTCAAATGAAAAAAGTTTAAATTAAAATATTTTTTCTCATTTACGTATAATTGAATGATTTTTGAAATTTCAGCAACTATTTCAGTTTGAGTTTCTTTAAACTCTACAAAAGATAATAAATCATCTAGCTGATCTAATAAAGCCATTATGTTACGTTGATACTCCTCAACAACTTCTATTTTTTCCATAGCAGCTTTTATTCTTGGAGTTTTCATTTCGAGGATATAGCTTTGTATCATCCCTGAAATTGTTGTAACAACATTACTTGTTTTAGAGTATAGTAGTATGTAAAATATATATGGTACAGCTAAAATTGAAGCTATAAATAAATAGATATAAGTATTTAAAATAACACTTGAGATTCTTCCTAATGGTTCAAAGTAATACATAATTACGATTGAGTGTAAAGACGCTAATATTAAAAACCAAACATAAATCAGACTAATCCAGTCTTTAACGAATAAATCCATTAATTTGGGTGTAGATTCAGCTGCAATAGCAATTACAATTATTAAAGTACCTAGTACTAAAGCTAAAACTCCTCCCCAAATTTCAGGAGCAAATGTCAAATCAACATTCATATGATCACTAATTCCTAAACCAAAAGAATTATTGATAACCCCGATTAATTGAGGGTAGTAAGAATAGAAAATCATATCTGACAAGAATACACCAAATACAACAATAAGAAACGAAATTAAGTTTCTATATTTAAATTGAATTTGAGTAAGCTGTACTAATTTTATGTAAAAATTATTCAAGTTTTTCCGTGTAATAAAAAGAAACTCTTTATACTAGTATAAAGAGTTTCAATTAAAAACAATAATATTATTTTTAAGAATTTATCCGTTATAATCAACAAATAGTGATGAACCAGTATTCATTAAGCTAATTTTATCGTTCATTTTCCATACATTAACTGCTGTTTCGATAAGTTCAACTTCATTTTCATGGATATCATCATCAGCACGAGCAATATAAGCTAAATTTTTAACAACTTTAAACAAGCTTTCATCGTCACCATCATATTTACCATGAACAGCGCCAAGAGAATGTTTATACTGTTCTTTTCGAGCATCATCTGACCCTAGGGAGACAAACTTCTCGAGAACAGCATCTTCCATTGTTTGATAATTATCATCAGAAACATTTGGTAACATTACTTTCACATTACCTCTCATTGCTTCTTTTTCAGCATCATCTACTTCACCGTCTGCTAAAAATGAAACACACATGAAAAGATATACTAAATCGTGATCTTGTGACCAATTTGCCATTCTTCGATTCCTTTCCTATTAATAAATTAAATTTTATTTTCTTCTAATTTGAGTTCGACGCTCATTTTCCAGGCGTCTTTCCGAGTTTTGGCGTCTATCACTATTAACATTAATATCTTCAGTTCTACGATTGTTACACCGCCTAACTACTACTCTTCTGTCAGAACTTTGTCTATGTTCTTCCAATTTGAACTCCCTGATAATTAGTAATTTGTGATTTTGCTACCTGACCTAATTTAAATAAATTATTTAACAATATAAAAAAATTAATTTAAAAAATAGCTACTTTATTAAAATAAAACAAAAAGATAATTTTCTATTTTCTTCTTAAATTTATATTGAAATTAGTCTACAAGAAGTTAATTAATTTAATTATCTGAAATAAGGTGATAAAAAATGAAAAAAGAGACCTTGAGTAAAATTGGTTTTTTTATAGGTATTTACTTCCTTTTAGTTTATTTATTAGTTCTATTTGAACAAAATGTGGATAATTCTTCTATTCAAACAATTTGGGATGCCGTTTGGTATTCAATAGTTACACTTACTACTGTTGGTTATGGTGATTATTATCCTATTTCAAATTATGGTAAATTAATTGGTATTATTTTTGTCATAGCAAGCATGGGGCTTTTACTAGGACTTGTAAGTAAAGTTACAGAACATTTTAGTATGATAAATGAAAGGAAAAAAATGGGACATTATGGAACTGATTTTAGTAATCATATTATAATTTTAGGTTGGAATAACTTTGGCGCTGGCGTTGTTTTGCAATTAGTAAATGCTAGTAATAAAGTCGTGATAATAACAGATGAAAAAAAAGATATTGATAGAATTTATGAAAAATTTTCAAAAGAATTTGTTTTTGTAATTTATTCTGATCTTAAAAATATTAAATCTTTAGAAAAAGGAAATGTCACATCATGTCATATGGTGTTTATTAATTTGTTAAATGATTCAGATAAATTAATTACGACCTTAAATATAAAAAAGGAATACCCCGATGTTGAATTCCTTGTAACACTCGATCATTCTGACTTAGATAGTACATTTCATAGTGCAGGAGTTAACTATGTGTTGTCTAAAGATGAAATTGCATCTAAAATGATTGCTAGTTTTATATTTGAACCAGATGTAGCTGAAATAACTAATGAATTGATATCCTCTGCATCAAATGAAGACGAGTTTGATGTTCAACAGTATTTAGTAACAGATGAAAATCCTTTTATAAATAAAACTTATGGAGAAGCATTTGAATCATTGAAAAAATCCTATAATGTTATTCTTATTGGTTTAAGTCAATGGGAAGGTAAAAATAGAAAATTATTAAAATTTCCAAAAGACAATATTAAAATACTAAAAAATAATTACTTAATATTAATATCAGATGGAATAACTGGTAATAAGATGGAAGATTTATTTAAAGTATCAGAAGGCGTTGCAGGAAATTAATAAATATTTCAGATATTTCTTTGAGTATATTGTATTATATCAATATCTTACGAGTGACTTTCGAGCAATATAAACACAATATAAAAAAAATATGCACATATCACCTAAAAAACAGAATTTCGTCAACTATATTCAAGGTTTTATTTCAAAAAATGGCAGACCTCCAACATTTGTAGAAATTATGAATGGATTGAAAATTAAATCTCTTGGTACCATTCATTGGTATGTTACTGAGCTTGAAAAAGAAGGTATTATCAAGCGTACGCGTGGTCATCAAGGAAAACGTGCACTGTCTATTTTAGAGAAAAATTTAAAAATCACATTACCTCTTCTAGGTATTGTGCAGGCTGGTTACCCTCTAGAAGCAATTGAAAACAAAGAATTTATTGAAGTACCTGCAAAGTATTTAGGAGATAAAAATTTTGTTTTAAAAGTTAGAGGTAATTCAATGATTGATGAACAAATCCGTGAAGATGACTTTATAATTGTTAAGGAATCAAATATGGCTAATAATGGAGACTTAGTAGTTGCTTATGTCAATGAAGAAGCTACTTTAAAACGATTTTATAAAAAGAAAAACTCTATTGAGTTGCACCCTGCAAATCCTAAGTTCAATACCATAAAAGTAAAATTAGAAGATAGTTTTAGAATCGGAGGAAAAGTTTTAGGATTAATTAGAAACTATTAAAATTATAGTTTAGTTTATGTATTATTATATTTTTTTTATTATCTTAAAAATTGTTCCATTGTAATCGACTATATATATCTCTCCATTTTTATCTTCTCCAAATGAAGAAATATAAACACTTTCATTTTGTCCTAAACTTAATTCTCGCGTATGATTTTGAACATCAATAGCTATTCCATTCTCAATTTTTAAACTCCAAATATTTCCACTACAATAATCTGAAAAAAAATATTTCCCATAAATCTCAGGAATACTTTTACCTCTGTAGACATAGCCTCCTGTAATTGAACAACCGTCCAACCCTTCTTCCTCCCAGCCAAATAATACTTTCATATAATTCATATCATTTGAATATTCAAAAACAGGCATAATAATATTTTCAATTATTTTATTATTTTTATATTTGTGATTCCCTTCATAATAATTCCAACCATAATTTTCACCGCCTCTACTTTTAAATGATTGAAAATTAACTTCTTCCCATTTACTTTGTCCAACATCTGCAATGTATAGATCTCCATTCAATTTATCGAAGCTAAATCTCCAAGGATTTCGTAATCCAAAAGCCCAAATTTCTTTTTTTGCTCTATCATTTCCAACAAATGGATTTGTTTTAGGAATAGAATATTTATTACCTAAAACTTCAATTCTTAATATTGTTCCGTATATAGTATTGATATTTTGTGCATGATTTAAAGGGTCTCCTGAATCACCACCATCACCTACTGAAATATAAAGATAACCATCATTAGGTCCAAAAGCCAACATACCTCCATTATGATTAGGAAATGGTTGTTGAAATTTCAAAATAATATTTTCATTTTTAAAATTATCTAACGAAAATCTAGAGATTACTGATTCATTATTTTTATTGACATAATTTACAAAAAATGATTTTGACTTTTTATAATCAAGACTAAAGGTAAATCCTAATAGACCTCTTTCATCACCAGGTATAACAGGATTGTGAACTCTATCTGTAATATCTAAAAATAATTCTTCAGATCCAGTACTTGTATTTATTTTCTTGAGTTTCCCAGCCTGTTCAATAACAATAATTTCATCAGTATTATCTGGAAAACCTTGTACAAAAACTGGTTTGTCTAAATTTTCAGCAACTGGTATTACAGTGAAATCTCCATACAGTATTTTGGATAATATTAAAATTGAGTAAAATATTTTCATTATTTTAAATTAATAAATTTTCACAAAATTTAAATAACTATTCGATTTAATGTTTAAAGAAATTTTAAATTTTATTATATTAAATTAATTTTAGAACAAATTTCAATCTTTGCTGTAAAATATAGTACTTGTTATGGCTAGGATTTCTGAACAAACAATTGAACAAATTCGAAGTATTGCCGACATCCAAGATGTTGTAGGTAGATATGTACAATTAAAAAAACGTGGGAAAAATTGGTTTGCCCCCTGTCCTTTTCACAATGAAAAAACTGGTAGCTTTTCAATAAGTCCCGAAAGACAAATGTTTAAATGTTTTGGATGTGGAGTTGGTGGTTCAGTTATAAATTTTATTCAAAAAATTGAAAACATTGAATTTGTAGATTCTTTAAAATTTCTCGCAGAAATGTACAATATTGAGATTCAATGGGATGGTATCCCTAATACTTCTAATAATTTATCTCAACAGATGTATGATATTCATGAAATTACATGGGATTATTACAGAGAATCATTGAAAAAATCTAAAGTATATCAGCATTATTTAGAAAATGAAAGAGGGTTATCAAAAGATATAATTAGAGAGTTTCAGCTCGGATTAGCACCTAATAATTGGCAAGGTTTATTAGATATTTTAAGAGAAAAAAAATTTTCTTCAGAGGCTATTAAAGAGTCAGGATTGATAATTTCAGGTGAAAAAGGTTTTTTTGATCGATTTCGAAATAGAGTTATGTTTTCATTAATAAATGAACGAAATAAAATTTGTGGGTTTGCAGGAAGATCTATTGACCCAAAAGACCATGCAAAATACATGAATTCTCCAGAGTCTCCTATTTACCACAAAAGTAATTTCCTTTATGGATTAAATAAATCAAAGAATTTTATATCGAAAACAGATAAAATTTTAGTAGTTGAGGGATACTTAGATTTTCTTCAATTATATCAAAATGATTTTAAGCATACCGTTGCTGTTTCAGGCACTGCATTTACCCAACAGCATGCTCGAAAATTAAAAAGATATTCAGAAAATATAATTTTAGTATTTGATGGAGATTCGGCTGGAATAAATGCTGCTATTCGATCAGGATTCACTTTAACATTAGAAGGAATTTTACCAAAAATAGCTGAACTCCCTATAGGTTTAGACCCTGATGATATGACGCGAGAAGGCAAAAAAAAAGAAATCAATGATTTATTTAAAGAAGCCCTTCCATTGCTTGAATTTCAATTTAAACATTTTAATGGTGGTACTGATACTCCTCAAAATTTAAATAAATTTTTAAGAAGTTCATTGTTAGATATATCAAAAATTGATGATCCAATTTTAAGAGAAATTATGTTGAAAGAATTAGCAGAAATCACAAAAATACGTGAAGAAAATTTGTATGAAAAATTATCACTTCTCTTA
>MDTB01003881.1_pt1 | contig 17239 bp, 16 predicted proteins | sample 811161 | NCBI WGS metagenome assembly MDTB01 (sample SAMN05326650, study PRJNA326480) | marine metagenome | isolation source: seawater | place: Mediterranean Sea | collected 2009
CCGAGCCTAGTCATCCACCAGGTGGCGTAGTAACTGCTGTAGCCGTCGGCTTCAACATTCGTCCGGGTTTGCGTATGATCTGACAATCATTGACACGTACGTCCCACTGTGAGGAGACTGCGTCTATGCCAACTTCCCCGGTCTATAAACGTAAAGATCGAGTGCACAAATTACCCTGCGTCATTCAACCACATCATGGTCAAACACAGGGATTTGTTGGGAGAAAAAGGGGGTATATAATATTGCGCAAGAAATATAACCTTTATTTTCACTTATAGGTTATATTCAATAGAAATTGAAAAATTATAGTTCAGATTCTAGAATATTCATGGCTTCATTAATTGAATCGGCTTTCAAAATGGCTAGTTGACTTTCTAATGTAAGGCTACACATGGATGAAATATTGTAGAAATCCTGTATATTCCCTTCTTTTAAATTTAATCCGTTATGCTCCATAAAATCTGTAAAATCATCAAAAGGTACTCCAATTTTGTTAGCAGCCTCTTTGATTCGCTTTTCAAGTTTTAAAATTATTTCAACCCATTTCTCACCTTCGATTAACCCTTCCAATTCAGGCAATGAGTTTATTTCAGCTTGAAAGTATAATGGAGAGCCTGACGATTTCTTCAACATTGTTTGCATTGTGGGGTTATTAGGAGGATTGTAAACCAGAGGTTTATCTAAAACAGGTTGAATTAAATTCATAATCTCAAATCTTTCTTTTCCAATTAATTCAATATAATAATTGGTTCCAGTTAAATCCAGATCTTCACATTTAGTAACGTATGCGATAGTGCCAAAATCAGTAGGTGTATCCCATCCGCCTTTTTCTTTTCCCTGATTTATAGTACAAATTCCAAAAATTCTGTCAGTACTCATGCAATTGTCTAACATTTGCCTATACCTAGGTTCAAAAATTCTCAATGGAATTTTTTGATTAGGGTATAGGGCAATATCTAAAGGAAAAATAGGTATTTTCTTCATGGAGCTAATCTCTCAGTTTGCCAAATTCGGCCATGCTTTGTATACACAAATCGGTCATGCAATCGATCTCTCCTTCCTTGCCAAAACTCTACATTACGGTGTTCTAAAAGGTAGCCGCCCCAAAAGTCAGGAAGTGGTATTTTTTTACCTTCGTATTTTTTCTCTAATTCTTTAACTTTATGCTCTAATTCATCTCTATTTTCTAGATGTTTACTTTGATACGATGCTAAAACTGAAATTTGACTAAGTCTTGGCCTACTATGAAAATATTTTTCGGATTTATTTCTTGAAACTTTACGTATTTTTCCTTGTATCCTTACTTGCCTTTCAAAATCGTGCCAATAAAATATTAGAGATCCGTAGGGATTATTTTCAATTTCTTGAGCTTTTTTGCTACTATAGTTTGTGTAGAATACGAATCCTTTGTCGTTATATTCTTTTATCAAAACGGTTCGGCTGGATGGTTTTCCTTTTTTAGTTGATGTTGACAGTATTGCTGCGTTCGGTTCAATATGATCTAAATCTTCTACCTTCTCAAACCAAGTTCGGAACATTTCAGTAGGTGATTCTAATAAATCGCTTCGATTTAATTCATTCATCACATACTGCTTACGCATCTCTTCCAAACTAACCATTTTATTACACATAGGGGCAGAGATTTAAGAAAGATATGTTGAAACAGACTTATATATTGCGATAAATATGTAAACGTATGAATCAAGTTTCATCAATGGAGATACAAGTTTCTCCCTTCAAAGGATTTTTGATTAGACTTCTTGCGTTTGTAATCGATGTTGTAGTGACTTTAATTGCCATAATTGCAGCAGCAGTTGTTTTTCTAATATTTTTTGATTCTTTATTTGGAATAGAGGCAGGCTTTTTTGCAGCTTTAATCATGTTTATTCTTGCAGGCCTTGCAGCTCAGTTTCTTTACAAACCGTTGATGGAAGCCTCTGAATATCAGGGCACTATCGGTAAAATTGCACTCAGTATGAAAGTTGTAGATAAATATGGTCGAAGGATTACTATGGCAAAATCATTCATAAGAACTATTGTCTATATTATTGAACATGCAATTCCTTTCGGCTCGTTAGCTTTTCTTATCATTGCTTTTACAGATGAAAATCAGGGATTACATGATATGGCATCTGAAACTTACGTAGTTTCTAAATACTGGCAAGGGCCAGTACCATTACAAGATAACTTTGGAGCTTAAACTATGAAAGAAGACATACAAAAAGAATTGATGTGGGCCTTTGGAGCTTTAGCGGGGTTTGTTCTTTTTTTAGTTTATGGTGGAATTTCAATAAATGAAATACTAATTCCGATAATTGCATTCCTAGTTAATTGGCTTGTAATAAGCTATTTCATTAAGAATTATGGTTTAGGTGACACTTCTGCGCAAAAATTAGAAAATGAGTTCAAATGGTATTCAGCAATGTTAATTCTTTTTGTTGCAATAATGACTTTTATTGGAATTTCAGATGATGAACTAGACTTAACACCCTCTCTTTTTGCCACACTAATTTTTGGTTTTACTTTGGTATGGGTTATTCGCAGTTCTGCAATGAAATATTTTAGTTAATTATTTTTTGCCACGACCATCAACTGCAGCTATAACCATTGCTAATCCAGCAATAAAGCGCCTATCAAAAGCATGGCCAGAAGGAATTGTTACCACTAATTTTTTAATTAATGGATTAAATTTTTGACGCATAGTTATTGGTTGTTGATCTGCAGATGTCCACAACGTAAATTTTTTAGGCAGAAGAATCCCTAAAAGAATGCGCCTAGCAATTGCATATCCTAGACTATCTTCGATTAGCATTCCAATTTCATTTCCATCAGAATCTAATAATTCCCATTTTGTTCTCAAGACAGATTTCCAAAATTTTCTTCTTATACTACCTAAGAGTAAATTCTCTTTAGGATCTACAATATCAAATCCACCCCAAGCGTCAACTAAATTCCGTTGCTTAATGATTAACCACTCATTATTTTTATTTTCATCATCATAAATTCGGATATCTTCTTTGATTCTAAATCTTTTTTGTTCACAAAAACCGTATAGATTATCTTCGGAGTCTACGATTCTAAATTTATTTCCAAAAAATTTCAAAAATTTTTCTCTGATTAGGTATTGATTCAGTTCCAGTAACTTTGCCATCTCTTATCGATAAGAGCTATGTTATATATACAGTGCAGTGCATGAAAGATTAGATTATAGCATGGCAGACGAACTTTTTGGAAGTAGTGAATTGGCTTTAGCATTCATAATCATAGGTGTACTTTTATTTGTTGTAGAAGTATTTCAACCAGGATTTTTGATTGCAGTACCGGGAACAGTCTTCATAGTATTAGGCATTTTAATGTCGTTCGATGATGCACTTGGCTTATCCTCCGGAACATTGCTTGTGATTGGTTTAGTAGTAGGTCTTGGATCATTATATGGAACAATGACCATGTATCAATCATTAGCACCTCCAGATACTCCTAGTGAGATGAGCATCGAATCCATGATTGGAAAATCAGGAATTGTAAGCAAAGATGTTGTTGCTAATGAAATATTTGGTAAAGCAAAGATAGGTAGGGAAGAATTTAGAGCTACATCTGAATCTGATATACCTAAAGATACGAAAGTAAAAGTTACACATGCTGAGGGAATCACTCTTACAGTGGTGCCCGAATAATAAATAATAAAAGGAGAAAAAAATGGTAGGCTGGCTAATGTTATTGCTGATTTTGGGTGCAGTACTTGTCGTTATTTTAATGACAACTATTGTTCAGATTGAGCAGTATGAATCAGGTGTCGCGCTAAGATTGGGTAAGTATCATTCCATGCTCAATCCAGGATGGAACTTTGTGGTTCCACTTATAACTCAGGTCTTTAAGGTAGATCTTCGTATACAAGTTCTTGACGTTCCGCGTCAGGAAGTTATTACAAAAGATAACTCACCAACTATGGTTGATGCAGTTGTGTACTACAAGGTTGCAGATGCTAAGAAAGCTGTATTGGCTGTAGCAAATTACAGAGCTGCAATTGTAAACATGGCACAAACCACTCTCAGAGGTGTTGTTGGTGACATGGAATTAGACGAAATCTTTTCAAGCAGAGATAAAATCAACGCAATTCTAAGAGAAAAATTAGACATTGAAACAGATCCATGGGGTGTAAAAGTTGACAACGTGGAAATTAGAGAGGTAGACCCTTCACCAAACGTTAAAGCTGCAATGGAAGAACAAACATCAGCAGAACGTGAAAGGCGTGCCGCTATTTTGAAAGCAGACGGTGAAAAGAGATCTGCAATCCTTTCAGCAGAAGGAGACAAACAATCCCGCATTTTGACTGCAGAAGGAGACAAACAGTCTAGGATTTTAGCTGCAGAAGGTGTTAGACAAGCTAAAGTTTTAGAGGCTCAAGGTTCTCGTTCAGAAACTATTTTAGTAAAGCAAGGAGAAGCACAAGGTCTAAGAATTACTGCAATGGGTGCTTCAGCACTTGATTCAAAAGCTTTAACAGTATTAAGTTTAGATGCTTTGAAAGAAATTGGAGAAGGCGCATCCACAAAGTTCGTACTTCCATTCGAGTTGACAAAGTTATTCGAAGGAGCTGCAGACTACGTAGGTTATTCACGTAAGGCTCCAGATAGGCAACTATCTGAAGTAAAGGATGTAGAAAAGGCACTTGGCAATACAGAAGATATTCTAGGAACAATTCCTACATCTGAGGAAATGCAAGCTGAATTAGATGCTATTAAGGAAGACGTTGACGAGGCACTCCAACAAGTCACACAAGATGGAATTAAGGATCAGATGACTTCTACTGAGCCTCCTAAAGAACTAAAAAATCCTGACGCATAGAAGAATTGCAATATATAGGCGCCAATTTGGCTACATATAATGGAACCTGTAGGTCACGAGGGCTTAGGTCGGCTTCTAGATTTAGGAAAAGGTCTTAGTACTCCTCATATTGTATTCAGTCACGAAGACTTAACTGAAGCAAAAGATTTAGAATCTGGAGGTTCTGTAAAAATTGGTAAATCATTTGATTTGCCGCCAAAACCGCTTGGTTTGGATTCGGATAAAGAACCGTACCTCCATCAGTCTGAAAATATTGCCGTTTTAGATAATGCCTCATCGCTAAAACCTCAGAAAGTAGTAGAAATAGCTTCTAAAATTAGAGAGGAAGCTGGTTACAAAAGATTAGTTTATGCACCTGCAGTTGAACCTAGTGATATGCCTATTCTCGCCTATCTTGGAGTAGATATTTTTGATGATTTAAGTGTTGAATTGAGGAGTTCAACGGGATGGCTTTTGGAAGATGGTTCATGGATTAAAAGCAAATCTAATGTAGACTTAGTTTCAGCTAATAAGGAAGAGCTTAAACGATGGCTTTCCAGAATTCGAAATTCAATTTCAAATGGGATCCTAAGAGAATTTGTTGAAAAGACAAGTTTGCACAATCCTCGTGTTTCTCAAATTTTGCACTATTCAACTAAATTGTTAATTGAAAAAGGAGCTAAGATTCACGCATCTATAAGGGCTAATAATTTAAGTTTGCAAAACCCTTCAGTTATTGATTTTCAAGAAAGATTGGCTAAATTTACGCCACCTGTTGAAAACATGGTTTTGTTAGTTCTTCCTTGCTCAGCTCGAAAGCCATATTTCAAGAGTAGTAGCCACAAGAGATTTTTCAATGCAATAAGGGAAGTAGACAATTATCTTTCTTTACACATAATTTCGGTAACTTCTCCTTTAGGGCTCGTCCCTAGAGAATTAGAATTTTGTTATCCGGCAGCTCATTATGATATTGCAGTGACTGGAGTTTGGAGCCCAACCGAAATAGAAATGATAAGGCAGCAACTATCAAGAATAGAACCTGAAAAACACTATTCCAAAGCTATCGTTCATGCCGGTTCATCATCTGAAATAGTGACCTCTTTGTTAAAAGAAAGAGGACTAGAGACAATAGATACTAAAGTAGAAAGGCCTTCTTCTTTTGAAGGCCTTCAAGTTTTACAAAATGTAGCTAGAATAAGTTTGAATGGAACGAAACCAGTTAATTCTAAACAGAGGGCAAAAGGCGAAGCAATAGGACTTGCAAATTTCCAATACTCTAATTCTGATTTTTTGACAAGCTCAGAAATAAGTGGGAGAATGCCTTACAAACTAAAATGTGGAGATTTAGCAGCAATTTCACCAGTGGTGGGTGGATTTGGTTTGACTTTAAGTGGAGGAAAGGCCTATGCCTCCAATGGAGGTGGAATTATCAAGGCTGAAGATTTTAAGTTAGTTGGAGATTTATTTGCAGTGGGTGTAAAAAGTTATGAAGGAGATTGGTTAATCGGCGATCAAGTAGTTATAGAACAAAATGGTGAGATTACAGCAGTAGGAATTGCTAAAATGAACCCTGAAGAGATGGTGACCATGAAAAGAGGAATTGCGGTGGAGGTCAGACATCATGCCTGAAGCTTTTGTTCCTTTAACGGATTTTGTAAATGAAGCTAAATCAATCCCTAGGGAGCATGCTTTAGATCAACCAGTAGCAAAGTGGACAGAAGATGAAATTCTAGGCGATGAAATTGTTGAGGCAGGAGTTGCCATTCTAAGAACAAGGGGTTGTTATTGGTCAATCAAAGAAGGCTGTTCAATGTGCGGATATTTCAATGATACAGTTCCAGGAGGAGTCAGTGATGAAATGCTTCGCGAACAATGGAAAAAAATTAGGCCTTCTCTGAAAGGCAAACGCTATGCTAAGATTTATACTTCAGGTTCGTTTATAGATCCAACAGAAGTTCCTCTGGATTTCGCTGATGAAGTAATGTCAGATATGAAAGAGATGGGCGTCGAAAAAGTACTAATTGAATCTCTTCCAGAATTTGTTAACCCTAAAAATTTCAACTATACAAATGCTCCAAAATTAGAGATAGCGATTGGGTTGGAATCCTCAAGCTCTTTAGTTTTAGACAAATGTGTTAACAAACGTTTACGCTGGCCTCATTTCGTAAAAGTCTGCAAAAGTGCTAGAGATAATGGCGCTGAAGTAAAGGCCTACATTCTATTGAAACCGCCTTATCTAAATGAAAAAGACGCAATAGAAGATGCCGTCCAATCTGCAATCGATGCAGCACCTTATGTAGATAAAATCTCAATTAATCCAGTGAATGTACAAAAAAATACAGTTGTTGAAAAGTTGTGGATGAGAAATGAGTGGACAGCTCCTTGGCTTTGGTCAGTTGTAGAAGTTTTAGAACGTTGTAAAGATTTACCTGTTAGAGTTTACTCAGATCCAACTGGCGGAGGAACACGTAGAGGCGCCCATAATTGCCATTCTTGCAATAAGCAAGTTCTAGAAGGATTAAAGAATCATAGATTAGGCAGAGGTGATTTATCAGGCTTAATTTGCGAGTGTAAATCAAGGTGGAAAGTGATTAAGAATCAATCTCCTTTCAGGCGGAATGGCTCTGAACCACATGGATATCGCAGTGGTTTTACCAGCGGTAGACGTTTTTAACGGGCCTATTCTGGAGAGTTAATGGAAGAGATTAATTATTTGAGAGTAATTGCAGGTCTTTTGCTAGTTTTGTTCCTTCCAGGTTATACTTTAATTCAAGCAATGTTTCCTAGAAAAGGAGAACTAGACGAAGAATTTGACGTACTTTATAGAGTTACGTTAGGTATGGCAATGTCAATTTGCGTAGTCATTCTGATAGGCTTTATTCTTGGTAACCCTTCACTTGGGAATGCCCCTGATTGGGATGGTTTATCAGATGGTGGTAAGGGATATTTCCAGACATTTTTTGTCACACTCTCTTTAATTGGAATCACTTTGATCTTTTTTGTTACTGGATGGTATAGGGGCGCATATCCTTGGATGGCTAATATTCATCCTTCTCTTGCAAGAGCTGCTCCAGGACTTAGAATTGAGTCCGAATTAGCTGTAGCAGGAAAATATATTCCGGCTGAACTTTTAGAATTACAGGGTTTGAAGTATGATCGGGAAAATGTTAAAGAAAAATTAAAAGAAGCTGAATCGCGAAAAAGATCCGGCAGTTCCATGATGAAAAAGTATTATGAAAAGAGAGAAAAAACTCTTCTTGCAGATTTATCGGATATTGATTCACGAATGGCTGATTTAGATGAAATGCTTAATCATTCAGAAGAAGGTGGTGGCTTATCTGCAGATGTGGTACAAGAGGAATCAATTGACGACGATTCAAAGAAAGCAGAGGATTAGCTTTTGGAATATAAACTAGTAATTATTGTTAGAACGGACTTAGGCCTTTCAAAAGGTAAAATGGCGGCTCAAGTATCGCATGCTGCAGTTAATTGCGCACTTAATTCAAAAAAGTCAGATTCGTCTAATTTTAACAAATGGTTTAATGAAGGGCAAAAAAAAGTTGTAGTCAAAGCTAGTGGGGAAGCAGAGCTTCGTAAGTTACAGCAGCATGCAAGAGAAGTAGGTTTAATTTCTAGTTTGATAACAGATGCCGGTTTAACCGAAGTTCCTCCTGGAACCGTGACGTGTATAGGGATTGGCCCATCTTCTGATTCAGCTATAGATCCAATTACAGGCAATTATTCTCTTTTCTAAACCCAATTCTTTATTTATCACGGGGCTATGCGCATAGTATGGGATTCTTCAAGAAGAAAGAAGAAAAGAAAAAGTTCGATTATTCAGACGATACAAAAGAATTATTTGCTGAAAGAGATGCATTTTATGCAAAAATGAGGCAAGAGATGGGTGGAGAAGCTACAAATCCAGAATTAGCGAATCAAAAAAATTCTCGTGAGGAGAGGCCCAAGGATGAAGATTTACAAGATTTATTAGGCGACAGTGACTTTAATCCATATGCAAGCGAAGGCCAAGTAGGGGAAAATACTACAGGTATAGCAGCACCTTCAGCACAATCCAGCAGTGCTGGAGCATACGCATGTGAAGAATGTGGTAAAGAATTTCAAGAAAAGTGGGGAAAATGTCCCTCTTGTGGTGGAAATATGAAAAGAGTCGAAGCTCCATCTGAGGCCTCAGCTCCAGTTTCAACAGTTTCTGAAACAAATGCAACTACTTCTACAAGTGGAGGCGATCCTCTAGACGATTTGCTTGGAGATTTCAACTCTCCAACAGATGATTCCTCATCAAATGATGAAGGTTCAAATTCTGGTGTTAGAATGGTTAATGATGATTCAGGAACTGATTTTGGACAGTCACGTTCCAGCCATAGTAACCGTAAAGTTCGTAAAGTTAAAAAAATTAAAAGACCTCGTAAGTCCTTGTAGGATATTAACGTAGATGGCTGACTCAGAAGGATTTGAACTGCCTGAAACTGTAAAAGACGTAGGTTTAGCAATAGGTAGCGTAATTATTGTTTTCCTTCTAACATTTACATATAGTGGAAATTGGCCTCCGATGGTAGTTATAGAATCAGGTTCAATGGAGCATGATAACAATCCACTTTATTCAGAGCCAAGATATAGTCACATTGGTACGATTGATACAGGAGATTTAGTAGTTGTTAAAAAAGCAGAGAAGTCAGACATAGTAACTTATCTTGAAGGCAAGAAAACAGATTACAAAAAGTATGGCGATTATGGAGATGTAATTGTTTATTATAAAAATGGAATTGAAACTTATGAGGGTCAACCAGTAACTCCAGTCATTCATAGAGCAATGGCTTGGGTTGAAGTCATAGACAAAGAGAATGAAACTTATTATATTCCAGAGATAGATACAACATTTCAAGGTAAAATACAGTTAGCAGAAATAGGCCTAGGCGGTGGTGCCAGTATTCAAAATTTACAAAATTCAGGATATATCACTAAAGGAGATTCTACAGGGAACCCTCATCCCGATCAGTTAACACATTATGATATTACTGGAGCAGTAGTACAACCAGTAGATCCTGATTGGGTAGTTGGCATGGCAAAAGGAGAATTACCTTGGTTTGGTTTGATTAAATTGCGAGTAACTCAACCAGATAATTACTACGAGGCCCCTCCTCAATGTAGAACTATGTTATGGACATCTATGCTTATTGTTCTAGCAGGGCCAGTTTTAGCAGGACAATTATGGGATAATTACCAATCACGCAATAATGTTAGTTCAATATCTAAACCAGATAAAAAAAGAAAAGAGTAAGCATTAATTACAGCACAATTAGACACAACTAGGCATGAATCAAACTCCGGCAGCAGCTAAACGCGGAATTCCTTCCAAAACAGACTTCAAAGAATGGTATCCTTTTATTGTTGAAGCTGCAGAATTAGTGGATAAAAGATATCCAATCAAAGGAATGGATGTATGGAGGCCTTATGGTTGGAAAACAATGCGCTTGATAGATGATTTAACTCACAGTGAAATGGAAAGAACAGATCATGACGAAGTCAATTTCCCTTTATTGATACCTGAAGATTTATTGGATAAAGAAAACAGGTTGGTATCATTGTTGAAAGCAGCTAGAGAGCAAGGAGTAGACCCCTCTGAACTTAGAATGGAGGATGAAGAGGGTGGTTTTGCAAAGGAAGTGTATTGGATAAGACATGCTGGCGAAACTAAATTAGACAAGCCGATGTTCTTGAGACCTACAAGTGAGACTGCAATGTACACTATGTTTCCTTTATGGATACGATCTCATGCAGATTTACCGCTTAAAACGTATCAAATAGTTAATACTTTCAGATATGAAACAAAACAAACCCGTTCATTCATAAGGGTAAGAGAAATTCATTTTTTTGAAGCCCATACGGCACATATTGATGAGGCTGATGCAACAAGACAAATAGAAGAAGATTTAGAGATTGTTCAAAATTTAATGAACAAATTAAAATTACCTGTCTTAGTTACTAAAAGACCAGTCTGGGATACTTTCCCTGGTGCTTGGTACACAATTGCAATAGACGTAATAATGCCAGACGGACGTACATTACAAGTCGCATCTTGTCACCACTACAGAGACCAATGGGCAAAAGCCTTTGATGTAACTTATGAATCTGAATCAGGTGAGCAAGAATTTGTACATCAAACAACTTATGGAATGTCAGAGAGATTACTGGGGGCAATTGTAGCAACCCACGGTGATGATCAAGGATTGATTATGCCACCTAGTGTAGCACCAATTCAAGTAGTTGTGATTCCAATAATGGCTAAAAAGGCATCAGAAGACATAATTTCAGAAGCGGAAAAAATAGTTTCTAAACTAAAAGAATCAGGAGTAAGGGCTAGAATAGATGCAAGAGATATTCGGCCAGGCCAGAAATATTATGATTGGGAGATTAAAGGAGTACCCCTAAGAATAGAATTAGGTCCTCGTGATTTAGCCAATGATTCATTCATGTGTGCAAGAAGAACGGGCGGAAAAGAGAGCCATCTCTTATCTAATCTTGTTAGCACAGTAAACAAAGAACTAGATTCAATAGGTGAAGAAATGAGTAAAAGGAGTAATGACCATTTTACATCTAGTACTAAATTATTGCCAAACTTTACATTAGATGGCGATAATTTAGTATTTGACGAATCAATTGAATCGAATCTAGTTTATGAGATGGCATTTGAGGGTAATGATGCAGAAGCTGAAATGATTGAGAAAAGTACAGGTTTAGTTTTCCTCGGCAATTCAACAAGTAAATACTCTAAACCTGAAACTTGCGTTATGTCAGGTAAACCAACACACAACCGGGTTTACTTAGCAAAAACATATTAGAGATATTCTATATTTAAATTATGCTGAGGCTATATTATATGGCAGAAAGACAACATTAGTTTTTATATACTGTCAGTCCAATGTTATGCTCCGACAGTTTATCTATTAAGGTATATTGTCAAAAAAAAGAGGACGCAACCATGGAACACAGAATAGTAAAGAACGACGATGGTGTATCTCCCGTTATTGCGGTCATTTTAATGGTCGCAATTACTGTGGTCTTGGCAGCTGTGCTGTACGTTTGGGCAGCCAGTTTCTTAGAGCAAGGAGAATCCGCACCGATAGCAACATTCTTCGTAGAAGAAAGCAGCAGTGGAGTATACCACGTAGAAGTGATTAAGGTCAGCAAGCAAGAAGATTTAGCTGGATTCAGCTACTTTTTGAAAGATGACACCGGATCAACGTATGTAGGCGGTAACGGCTTTGGCGAAGTCGCTATGCAAATAGTTGGCGGTGAAGAGCACGGAATCGATACCAGTTATACTGGCGATGACACTCAATTAGCAAGCAGATCTGATAATGTATCAGCAGATGATGGATCTGAATACCCAGTTCACTTCTCAGACAACGACAGAGATAACAAGTTGTCAGCAGGAGACCAATTCATGGTCTACGGAATGGGTAACTCAGCAAACGGACCAGCAGCAGATAACTGGAAATTAGATATTCAGTTTGATGCAAGTGGCGATATAATCGGTAGTGCAAAGCTACTCTAAGGTTAGTTAGCTGAAATAACGTTAGGTAGGGGGAGGCACAGCTCCCCTGCCTTTCTGTTGTGCAAAGCTGTGTGATTATTTTTAGTTAGCGAAGCTTTTATCTTTATCTCCAAATCATCTTAGATAGGAGTAAATGTAGATTAATGAAAAAAATCAGCTTAATCTTAGTTACGTTTTTTTTAATTTTTGGAGCTTCAGGATCATATGGATATTTCGTATATATTTATGAGGCAGATAGTTCTAGTTCAGATGATGCTATAGTTCAAGATGAAATAGTAGAGGAGGAAGAGCTCGAAGCTTCAGAGAATCAAACAGCAAGTAATGAAACCGAAGAGCCTGAAGATGAAGAGTTACCTTTTGAAGTAGTTGGAATCTATAAGTGCATAGATCATGATTCTGAAGAAAGATGTTGGCAGACGCATATGCCTGATGATTTAGACACTAGCACTCCCGTTCCTTTGATAGTAGATATTCACGGTTATTCTTCGAATTCAACTAATCATAGAGGATTATCCGATTTTGACTCAATTGCAGATGAATTTGGCGCAATCATACTATATCCCGATGGCCTTACAAGTCAAAACCCTTGGGACACAGACGCTCATCAGGGTTGGAATGCAGGATGGTGCTGTGGTAGACCGGCAAGTGAAAATGTTGATGATGTAGGTTTCATTGAAGAAATAGTTAGCATTTCGTTGGAAATTTATAACATTGACTCAGATAGAATTTATGCTTCAGGATGGTCTAATGGTTGTGCTATGGCGCAAAGAATGGCAATGGAATCAAGTCACATATTTGCAGCTGTAGGTTGTATGTCCTTTTATCTTCTTATGACTCCAAATAATAACTATAGTCCAATACCTGTGATGGAAGTACATGGATTTTTGGATCAAGTTGTATTGTATGAATCATCAGTTCTAAGTGTACCAACAAATCCAGAAGCATGGACTGATCCAGAAGCAATTCAAACGGGAGCTATAGAAAATTTATACGAATGGGCTGCTTTGAATGGCTGTACCGGAGTTACACCCGATTTTAATGATCTGCAACCACTTTATTCGGTTCAGGGTTTTTCAGATTGTGAGAATGATTCCCAAGTTCGTCTTATGACAATATATGCAGCTCAACATAATCCCTATGCTAAGGATGTAGGAGGAGAAGGTCCTGGAATATTATTACCTGGAACTCAAGGATTAGTTCAAAGCAGTTACATCGTTTGGGATTTTATCAGCCAATTTTCTAAGTGATATATTTTACTTCAAAAAATCTAAATTTACTCTTTAAGATCTACTAGAACGGTAGCTGATATAAACAAATCCAATAACTAAGACACCAACAGCTAATGCAATAAGAGTAAATGTATTACTTTCTTCATCATCAGCCTCACTTATTGAGAAAGTAGTAGAAGCCCTGTTATTATCGGTATTTTGCTCGCTTATAACGTTTTCAGGATCTATCTGGGCTTTGAGAGTATGCGCACCTTCGGTAGCATTCCATGTAGCACTTACAGTTACCTCACTGTTATTCCCATCGAATTCAGCTGTAACCATTTTTATTGCCTTATCATCAGCATAGAAAACTACTGGGACATAGTGTACACCAGAAAAGTTAACTAAATTCGTCACAGTAGCACTTAGCGTTACTTCAGTACCTACAGTAGGATAGTCAGGATTCCAAACGAAATCTCCAGTTTCGATAGTGAAATCGGGTTCAGGCTGTACAATTGGGTCAACAGTTACTGCAAATTCACGTCTTAAATCATCAATGTTATTATCTTCGTAATCAGTCCAGAATATTTCTACAAAGAATGTTTCCCAAACACCAGGTACTACGTTTTCGTTAGGAGTTATTCTCAATTCAACTTCCTTTGTTTCATTTTCTTTCATACTTAGCTTGTTAGGCACAAATTCAGCACTCCAACCTTCAGGTATCTCATCTATTCCAGTTTCAAAAACAATATCTAAAAATCCTAGTGATGTAACGTTAAATGTGAATATAGCAGTTTGACTTACAGGAATGTCTAACCTGTTACTATCTAATGTAATCTCAATTCCTCTCATCAATTGTCTGTTAACAGTTTCAATTTGATCAATTCCGTCAATTTCATTAGTAATGTTAATAGTTCTATCCAGTACATATGCATAATCACTAGTTTGAGACAAATCTTCATAATTCCCTGAAAATTGATAGATTCCTGAAGGGACTAACATTTCTATTTGTCCATTCTCACCCTCTATAGTGAATGTGAAATTATCTCCAGTAATATCAATATCTCCAAAATCAATATTTTCATTATTCTCAGAGGTTTGGTAATTTACCGTATATTCAGTTCCACGAACTAATGAAGGATTCAATTCTTGAGCACCTTCTAATTCGAGTGCACTTATCGATACGTAACTTGTTCCTGAGGTAGTATAGAACCAAGTTTTGTATACGCCAGTATCTAAATAAATCTCATATTTTCCATCGGCATCAGCAACAGTAGTTTCTTTAATTTCCGTACCGTCGACATTCCAAATTTCTAATTTAGAATCAGACAATACTTCATTTGAATCAGGTATGCCATCAAAGTCACGGTCGTAAAAGATTGTACCAGAAACTCTGACTTCCCAGTCAGCTTGACGTTTGAAAGTTTGTTGTTCTCTACCAGCTTTGACATAGATATTCTGTGAATTCATTTTGAATTGATCTTCACCGTCATTCAAAGTAGTATCCATCTCTATTTCATAGGTTTTAGGAACCATTTCAGTAAATACAATTTGTCCATTTTCATCAGTATAATTTGCAAAAGTTTCTCCAGTTACAGCTTCGAAAATTACTAATCCATTTTCTAAAGGTACATTATTTCCTGTTGCATTTATGTAAGTAATTTCTAAAGTTACATTAACAGTTTTTGGAATTAATACAATTTCGTTATAATAATCAGTATTTCCATCGATATTTAGAGTGTTTGTAAAATCTTGGTATCCTTCTTCTTTTACAATAACATCATAAATTCCGTTTGGAAGGTCAACTCTTCCATATTCTCCAACTCCAAAGAGCCCTTCATCAGCCTCTGAATTTTCTATGAATATCACTCCAGTATCTTGCGAAATAAATTGAATTTGTACTGATCTATCTGTGATAACATTGTTATCTGCTTGCGAACGTATATCTCCTCTTACAAATCCTTCATCTTTTAGTTCGAGATTTTGTACAGTTGGTGTATTTAGACTTAGACTTGCTCCATAACTGTAATGCTTACTTGTAAATCCATCTTGGAAAGTAACGTAGTAGTCACCAGGTAATAGGAAGCCACTGTAACCTGCAAATGTTGTAGATTCAAGAACAGTTACGTTGTTAAAATCATCTACTGGTGTAAATACTACCATTCCAGTTGTTGCTTCATCTAATAATGTCGTTTCACCAGAAACTTGGTATCTAAGTTCCGCAGAAATATCTCCCATATCGAAATCAGGAGAACCTATAGGAATATTCATTTGCCCGTGAATCAAATACCTAGTACCGCCGTCTTCAAGGCTAAATGTGTACATGTATTGCTCAGGAGGTAATTCTACATTATCAAAATGCCCTTCACTATCAGTTGTAAAATTTAAATGATAAAGGGGATTGTTGATTGGAGAGAAAGATAAATTTGCGTTAGCTATTGGACTCCCATCATAAACAAACCTTCCATCGACATTGGCAGGTATTCTTTTAGCAAGTATTATAATTTCTTCAGTCTTCTGCAGATTTATCTTATCAGTTTCTTCTTTAGCTTCTTCAGGACCATAATAGATTGTTTCTAATTCATAACCAAACTTGTTTAGATTTATCTGGTATTCTCCATCAGGTAAACTGACTTGAGATGAGGGGTCAGTCACCCATACATTTAGATCTCCTTCAGTAGTACTTAGATCAATAATTCCTTCTAATGTGAGTGTTTCACCCATATGTTCCTCGTAAAGAATCATAAATGCATCATAGCCTATACTTGCAGCTAAATCAACATTTTCTAAGTTACCGTTTATTGTACCAAGGCCGCGCAAGGCAACGAGTTTTTGCTCTGCATTAGCGAGGTCATAAGAGTAAACATTGTAATCACCTTCAGGAATAATAATTTCATATTTTCCTTCAAAAGTGCTTGTTAATGAAACAATACCGCTCTCTGAGATAAATCGAATCGGTCTTCCTTCGTATGTCTTTTCACCAGAATCAGGATTGAATTTCTTATCTCCATCTAAATCTTCAAACAATGTACCTGTTATTGTATATCCAGGACCCATTGCAGCATCAATTATTCCAGAATCAGTTTGACTGTCTATTCTGTTAAGATAAGCCAAAGTAGTTTGTTCTGTTTGGTGAACTGTGTAAATATCATAGGTACCCTTAGGTACTACTGTTGCAAAATATCCATCTTCAGTTGTAAATACATTGTCACTGAATTGTTCATTGACATTTCTTACAACAATTTGCTCATTAGCTATAGGGTCATCGTTATGGGAGAGAACACCTTCTATTCTAAATCCTTCCATTAAAGTTGCGTTATAGCTTCTAGATTGGCCTTTAACAAGTTCAATTTCCTTAGTGTTATTAGTCCATCCAGTATAAATTTCATCAGATTCAAATCTCAAAGTATAATTTCCAGGCAATAAGTGATTGAAACAGAATGAAATTGACGCATCTACCGAATCTCCAGTACATTGAGACATGTAATAATATGTATTCAAAAATGTCTTTTCTACAATACTCTTGTTAGTTTCATCATAAAGTGAAACAGTAACAAGTTGTGAATCAAGTTCACCTGAAAAGATTTTACCCCAAATAGTATTTGGTTCTAAAGCTCCTTTTACAGTAACA
>MDTB01119341.1_pt1 | contig 17235 bp, 17 predicted proteins | sample 811161 | NCBI WGS metagenome assembly MDTB01 (sample SAMN05326650, study PRJNA326480) | marine metagenome | isolation source: seawater | place: Mediterranean Sea | collected 2009
AAGTAATAAAAGTTCAAAAAGAAAAAATAGATTTATTGATGGGAAATTTGAAAGTAACTTTTAAAAAAAGAAATTATCTTTTAAACTCACAATAGATAAAAAACTATGAAATGCATACTAATACAAATGCAATTTTGTACAGTGCGGAGCTATGACATAATTATAATGATAAAAAAAATCTTCAATTTATTATTTACCAAGCAACCTCTTCAACTTAATGAAATACTTTTCTTTTAAAAACTGCAAAAAAAGTATTAACTTAAATTCATTTAAATGGCAGGAAGAAACATCTTAAATAAAATAATTTTTGGTACTGCTAATTTCCAAAAAAATTATGGCATAAGAACTAGAAAAGAATTTAATTTAGCCGAGATAAAAATAATAATTAGATTAATAAAAAAAAATAAAATAAAAAATGTTGATACTGCAATTAATTATAAAAATGTTGAAGCAAAATTAGGTAAATGTAAAATTAATAATTTTAATGTTTTTACAAAATTACCAAAAATACCTAGCAACATAGGAGAAAAAAAAGTTTTTAATAAAGTAAACAAGTACGTTAAGAAATCAAAGCAAAATTTGAAAATTGATAAATTTGAGGGTATTTATTTACATAATCCGTCTGATTTATTAAATTCTAATGGTAAGTTTATCTACAAAGCTTTGAAAAAATTAAAAGAAAAGAAAATTATAAATAAAGTTGGTATATCTGTCTACTCGAAGACATTACTTAAAAAAATAATTAAACGTTTTAAAATAGACATGGTTCAATTACCAATAAATATATTCGACAGAAGATTTTTAGAAAAATCATTAATTCGAAACTTGAGAAAAAGAAGAATCGAAATTCATGCTAGATCAATTTTTCTACAAGGATTAATCTTAAAGAGAGCAAATCAGTTACCCAATAATTTTTTTAAATGGAGAAATTTTTTTCAATCATGGTATAATTGGAACCATAAAAATAATCAAAGCTTATTGGAAACTTCAATAAGTTTTATTTTAAAACAAAAAAGAATAGATAAAATTATATTAGGTTTTTCTAATAAAGAACAGTTTTTAAAAATTTTAAAAGTCCTTAAAATTAATAAAAAAAATAAATATCCTCAAAATATTTTTTCTACAAATAAAAAACTGATTGATCCTAGATTATGGTAAAGAAATTATTAATTGATTTTCTACAATCGTTTCAAAATTAAAAAATGTTAAACCTAGAAAAAAAAATAAAAAAAGATTTTCAAGGAATATTTAAGGCCTGTGGTAATAAATTCAATCTAAGCTGTGGTTCATATTTGATAGACGGTCAAAAATATAAATATGATAAACGAATGCTAGCAAAACAGGTTTTGTTATACAACCTAGCTAAAGAAAATTCAAAAATTCTTGAGATTGGAGTTTACATGGGCCATTCTATTTTGATTATGCTTACTTCTAATCCAAAATTAAAAATTACAGGACTCGATATAGATAAAAGATTTGCTCCTAAAGCAGTAAATTATTTAAAAAAAAAATTCACTGAATCAAAAATAAAATTTATTCTTGGAGATAGTTTAAAAAATTTAAAAAAAATAAGATCAGATTTTGACCTTTACCATATAGATGGTGATCACAGATCAATCAAAATATACAAAGAAATTTTAGCTTGTATAGAATTACATAAAAAAAAAAAAATTAAAATCTTATTTGATGATATAGATATGATGAGAGATGTTGAAAAATTATTATTCGCAAGTTTCAAGATCAACAAAAGTATTAAACCAAAATGTATATTTAGAAATTTATATATAGAATTTGAATTAAACAAAAATAGTATTCAAAAGTTTAAAAGAAGTTTTTTATTTCTTTATCTTAAAAATTTTCTAACCGTATTAACTCCATTTTATATAAAGAGGTTTTTAAGATTTATCCTTAAAATTTTATTAGGTGAAAAAATACGTAAAAAGCTCGGTATTTTTTTATTAAGCAAATCTAAATCACAAAAACTCAAAAAGCTTGGTGAAAAACTGAAAAATATTTAATTTATGAAAATTTTTTCTAAAAAAATTTTTTACATTTTAAATAAAAAATTAAAATTTAAATTTAAAAAAATAATATTTTTAAATTCATTAAATTTTTTATTTGAAATAATTTCTTTGTCAATTTTACCTTTGTTTGCAAGTGCTTTAATAGATATTGATTTTACAAAGAAAAAGGTTTTAAGTTTAATATCTTTTAATAATTTTTATGATTTAGACGATACGTTTATAATAAAATCATTAGGAATAACAGTAGTTACAATATTTGTTTTAAAAAATTTTTATTTATTTTTCTTAATAAAATATCAAGCGCACTTTTTTTATAGTATGAAAAAAAGTTTATCACAAGAAATTTTTTCAAAATATATTTCTTTACCTTATGAGAAATTTGTAATTGAAAATTCTTCAAAGCTTATAAGAAACTTGACTTCGGAAATCCAATCTATTTACGGTTATTTAAATAATTTATTGCTTTTATTTAGAGAAATTCTTGCAGTAATAGTTATCTTTATTGTCTTATTAATGGTGAATTTTAAATTTACAATTTATTTATCTATTATTTTGCTAGTCTTTACTTTAATTTATCAGTTTTTAATAAAACCTTTTATTAAAAAGGCTGCCAAAAAAAACCAATTCATTAACTCAAATATAATTAAAATTTTATCTGAAACATTCGGATCTTATAAAGAGATAAAAATTGCTTCTAAAGATAAAGAAGTCACTGAGTTGTATCTTAAAAACTTGGGGCAATTTGAGAAAAATTTAAAAAAGTTTTACATTTTCGATAAAATACCCAAAATTTTTCTTGAATTACTAATCTTGATTTTACTCGTTATTACTTCTTTTATTTTGCTTTTAGACGGAAAAAATGAAAATTTTTTACCTCAAATAGCAATTTTATTGGTTTTATCAATAAGATTTTTGCCAGCTTTCAATGGAATTAATATGAGTTTAACTTATCTAAAAATTTTTAGACCATCTATTGATTTAATTTATGAAAAGAAACTACAATTTAGTTTAGATCAAAAAGAAAATTTCAAAAATATAAATATTGATCATCAAAATGTTCAAGCAGAAGAAAAAAATATAATTTCTCTTGAAAATATATCCTATAAATACCCAGAACAAGAAAACTATATTTTAAAAAATCTCAATTTCAAAATTAAAAAGGGAGAGAAGATTGGTATATCTGGTCGAACTGGAACTGGTAAAAGTACTTTACTATATATAATGATGGGTCTGATAAAGCCTAGCAAAGGTAAAGTATTTATTTATGGAAATGACTTTTTTAATTTTAAAAATAATTTTGGATTAGGAGCTTCTTATGTCCCTCAGATACCGTTTTTATTTGATACTTCTATAAAAAAAAATATCACATTTGATTTTACCGAAGAAGAACACGAGGATAAAGAAGAGACAAAAAAAATAGAAGAAATTATTGAAATAACAATGTTAGATGAAAAAATTAATTCACTACCCAAAGGAGTGGCCTCAAAAGTTGGTGACAATGCTGTTAAACTTTCAGGCGGTGAAAAACAAAGAATCTCAATAGCAAGGGCACTTTATAAAAATTTTGACTTGTTGTTTCTGGATGAATTTACTAGTGCTTTAGACACAAAAACAGAAGAGACAATTATTGGAAATCTACTTAAAAAATTTTCTGACAAAACATTTATAATTATATCCCATAAACCATCTACACTAAAAATGTGCGATAAAATAATTGATTTGGATAAAAACTAAGATAATTAAGATTAAAAAATATAACATTTATAATAGATAATGGATCGTCAAAAAATTACCTAAAGATTTCTTTTAAAGTCAAATTAAATTTATAGGAATTAAAAAATTGGACTTAATTGATTAAAAAGTTTAGAAAATATTAAAATGTTTAAAAATAAAATTATCCTCATAACCGGTGGTACCGGATCATTTGGAGGCGCTTGCGCAAAATATTTATACAAAAATTACAAACCTAAAAAAACGATTATTTTTTCTAGAGATGAGCTTAAACAATATGAAATGCAAAATTTTTTATCAAGAGAGAGATATGATTTAGATAAATTTCGTTTTTTTATAGGAGATGTAAGAGATAGATCAAGATTAAATTTAGCACTCAATGGAGTAGACTTTGTAATACATGCTGCTGCTCTCAAACAAATACCCACTGCAGAATATAATCCTCAAGAGTGTATCAATACCAATATTAATGGTGCGAGTAATGTTATATTTTCATCACTAGAGCAAGGTGTAAAAAAAGTAATTGCGATGTCTACAGATAAAGCTAGTAGCCCAATTAACTTATATGGAGCAACGAAATTAGCATCAGACAAACTTTTTGTGTCTGCTAATAGTTTGGGTGGAAAATACAGTACGAGATTTTCAGTTGTAAGATATGGAAATGTATTAAATTCAAGGGGCTCAGTTATACCTTTTTTTAAAAAGCTTCTTGAGATGAACAAATCATCTTTGCCAATTACTGATCTAAAAATGACTAGATTTTTTATAAGTTTGCAAGAGGGTATCAAATTTGTTCTTGAGTCGTTTCATAGAATGCAAGGTGGCGAAATTTTTATTCCAAAGATTCCTTCTTGTTATATTAAAGATATCGCTTTAGCTCTTAATCCAAATATTAAATTGAAAATTATTGGAATTAGACCTGGAGAAAAGTTACATGAGTCATTATGTTCGCAAGCTGAGGCACATCTAACTCTAGAATTTAAAAAACATTATGTAATAGAGCCTGCGATTTGGCAGCCAGGTACTAATGTAAGGACCTACAGAGTCGACAAGAGAAAAGAGCGTGGTAAAAAAGTTAAAAAAGATTTTGAATATAATTCTTTTAATAACAAAGATATTTTAAAGATTGCTGATATTAAAAAGCTTTTGAAAAAAATAAGCAGTTCTTGATCATTAAGATAAACTAATCAAAAATGTCTAAAAGTAATACACTGTTATTATTTCAGGATTATTCAAAACTTAAGGATAATATCAATTATTTTAGCATTTTACCAATCACTAATAATTTAAAAAAAAAAATTAAGATAAAAGAAATAAATTTCGTTTTACCTAATAGAAAAGAAGTTTTAAAAGATTACGAATTTTGTAATGAAATTTATAAAAACATTTCAAAGAAATTTTTAAAATTATTTAATGAGATTCATAATGTAAATTTTGGACAAAAATCATTCGAGATTATTATAGGGTATTGGCTCAAAAACTATATTTATCAATCATTTAAAATATATAAACAATTTGAATTTATATTTTTAAATGAAATAGTCGATGAAGTAATAACCTCAAAATTTACAGATTTCAATTTTATAAAAGAAAATACAAAAGAATTTGCTAAGGGTCATGCGTGTGACCTTGAGTGGTACTATTGTTTTTTTTCAAAAATAATTCATTACTTCAAAAAAGATATTACATTTAATATTGAAATTGAGAAAGATATTGCTAATGAAAAAAGAGGTTTAAAAAAAAAAGGAAAAAAAATATATGAAAATATTCTATATTCCATTCAAGATAGATTAAGAAATTCTAATAATGCATTTATCAGCCATACCTACTTGCCTTATTTTCAAGAAAAAAAAATAGAATTAATTTTTAGACAAATACCTAATTTTTATAAACCTGTTAATAGCCAGAGTAAAAAACATATTAATACTGAATTAAGAAAAAAATATACTTCTTTTTTAAATTCAAATGAAGATACAGATAAAAAAAATATTGAGAATTTTATTTATTTGAACATTTTTAATTTTTTACCAAAATCTTTTTTAGAAAATTATTATTATAATTTTAAACAATCACAAAGTAATATTTTTCCAAAAAATCCAAAATTAATTTTCACATCAAGTCTTAATTTTTTTGATGAAATATTTAAGATTTATGCAGCTTGTCAAATGAATAATAACAAGCCAATATTTATTGGCCAACATGGAAATAATTATTTCAGTAGAATTCATAATAATTATATGCCTGAATTAAATTATGCTACAAAATTTCTATCTTGGGGTTATGAAAATCCAAAATTTAAAAATGTGAAAGGATTATTTAATTTTAAAACTATTAATCAAAATAAAGTCAGAAAGAAACGAACTAGAAAAAAATTAATTATTTTTTTAAGTCATTTATCAACTGTTGCAGATAATTTATTTTATTACCCACAAGAAATCCCAAAGTCTTTGCAGAGAATAAAGTTATTTTTAAAAAATTTAAGAAAAGATATTAAAGATAATACTATTTTAAGAATAAATGATACTTTTTTCAGAAAAACTTACGGGTTAATCTATTTTGAATATGTAAAAAATTTTGGAGTAGAAATTGACCATGGAAAAATAAATTTTGAAAAACTTCTAAAAGACGCAAAATTATGTATATTTAATTATGACTCAACCGGATTTTTAGAAAATTCATGTAATAATTTTCCATCTATAATGAATCTTGGAAATGATTATTTAAATTTTATTAATGATGATTTTGTTGAAAAATATAAAGATTTAGAAAGGAATAAGATAGCTTTCTTTAATGAACATTCATTAAGTAATCATATAAATGACATTTGGAAAAAAATAGATGATTGGTGGGAATCTGATAATATTCAAAATTGTTTAAAGCAATTTAATCATCAATTTAATAACCAAGGTAAAGATAAAAATCTTGAAAAAATTATATCTTATTTAAAAAAAGATGATAAAAAAAGTAATCTAATTATAACCAAGAAAGCAGATAAATATTCAAAATGATCCCATATGGTAAACACAATATAAATGCTGCAGATATTAAATCTGTTACAAAGGTTTTAAAAAGTGACTTTATAACACAAGGTAAGCAGATTGAAATTTTTGAAAAAAAAATAAAAAAATATCTTGGAGTAAGGTTTGCTGTGGCAGTATCAAGTTGCTCTGCTGGATTACATTTGGCTGCTAAAGCCATTAATTTAAAAAAAGGAAATGTCATGCTTACTTCTCCTATAACATTTTGCTCAACAGCAAATGCTGCTCTGCATTGTGGTGCTAAAGTAGAATTTGCAGACGTAGATTATGAAACTGGTAATATTTCAATTGAGTCTATTAAAAAAAAACTTAAAAAAAAACGTATTAAAGCTCTTTTTCCAGTTCATTTCGGAGGTTTGCCTTGTAAGATGAAAGAAATTAGGAAACTTTCAAAAAAAAATAATTTTTATATAATTGAAGATGCGGCCCATGCTTTAGGCTCAAAATATGATGATGGAACAAAAGTTGGATCATGCAAGTATTCAGACATGGCTGTATTTTCTTTTCACCCTGTAAAATCGATTACCACAGGTGAAGGTGGAATAATTACAACTAATAATAAAAGTCTTTATGAAAAATTAATTAAATTAAGGTCTCATGGTATAGAGAAAAACTTTAAAAAGTTTCTTAACTCTAAAGCAAAAAAATTTCCATGGTACTATGAAGTGCATCACTTAAGTAATCATTATCGTTTGACAGATTTTCAATGTGTTTTAGGAAGCAGCCAACTTAATAGACTCAACTCTTTTATAAATAAAAGAAGACAGATTGCTGCTTATTATGATCGAGTATTTAAAAATAATAAGAATTTAATCCCACTTCAAAATTTCCAACGACATTATAGTTCAAATCATTTGTATATTTTAAGAATAAATTTTAAAAAAATAAAAAAAAGTAGAACTGAAATTATGAATTTATTAAGAAAAAAAGGAATAATTACTCAAGTACATTACATCCCACTAATTTTGCAAAAAATTTATGATTATAAATTTAAAAAAAGTAATTTTAAGAATACTCTTAATTTGTACGATTCAATTTTGTCAATCCCAATATATTTTGATTTAAAAAAAAAGGATCAAATTAAAGTTATAAATGAGATAAATAATGCAATCGAAAATTAAAAATATTGTAGCAATTGTACCAGCAAGGTCTGGAAGTAAAAGAATAAAAGATAAAAACATTAAAAAATTTTTAAATGAGCCTATAATAAAAAATACATTAAGGGTGTTGAAGACGAGTAAAATTTTTAATCGTATCTTAGTATCAAGTGACTCAAAAAAAATTATCAATTTAAGTAAATCAATAAAAGGTATTGAGGCACCATTTATAAGACCAAAATCTTTTTCACATGATAATTCATCAACAGTAGAGGTTGTTAAACATGCTATCAGATATTTGAATGAAACGAATTATGATTTTGACTATGTCTGTTGTGTATACCCCCCAAATCCATTTTTAAGATCTAAAGATATTTTTAATGGTTTTAAACTTGTAAAAAAAAACAAAAACAGTTTTGTATTTTCTGCAACTAAATTTTTTTATCCAGTAGAAAGATCTTTTTATTTACAAAAGGGAAAAATAAAAACAGATAATAAAAAAAATTTTTTAAAGAGGAGTCAAAATATCAAAGAGCTTTACTGTGATGCGGCTCAATTTTATTGGGGACATAAAAATAGTTGGAATAAAAACTTCCATGTATTTCAAAAGGATGCAAGTATAATTCAAATTCCAAATTATAGATTTTGTGATATTAATACTTTAGAAGACTGGAAAAGAGCAGAAAAATTAAAAAAAATTATTTGATTTTTTTTGAAAGTTTTTTTACAAGCTGAGAAATTTTTTGATCATCTACGTATATTTGTGACATAAGCTTGGCGCTCTGAACTGGTGAATTTTTAAAAGATAATCTTAAAATATTCATCCAGCTTTTATTGTTTTTTTTTCTTATATTTTCAATTTGACTTATTATTTTTAGGTAGTATTTGTAATTAGTATTATTTTTCATATAATGTTAAAAGTAGCACTTTTATTTGACAAAAACAATAATTGGATAGAAAAATTTTTTCCAAAAAAAATTGAAGATTTAAACTTCAAAAAATTCCATTTTAAAAAGTTTTACAGTTATAAAAAAATAAAAAAGTTTGATATAGTTTTTATTCTTAACTTTACCCACATAATTAAAAAAGAATATTTAAAAAAAAATAAACTTAATTTAGTTATACATGCTAGTAATTTACCAATCGGAAAAGGTTTTGCGCCAATGCAATGGCAAATTCTCAAAGGTATAAATATTATAACTTTTTCTTTAATTGAGGCAGTTGAAAAAGTTGATAGTGGAAATATTTATTTAACAAAAAAACTTAGACTAAATGGAAATGAGTTATATGATGAGCTAAGAACAAAACAATCAAAGGCAATTAAAGAAATCATGATGAGTTTTCTAAGAAAGTATCCAAATATTTCATCTCAAAAACAAAAAGGTAAGAGCACATACTTCAGGAAAAGAACTGAACTTGACTCAGAATTAGATATAAATAAACCAATCAAAAAACTCTTTCCTTTGATGAGAATTGCAAATAACAATCTTTGGCCTCTATTTTTCAAGTTTAATGGAAAAAAGTTTTACTTGAAAATTTATGATAAGAAATTTGATGAAAAAGATTAAAAATATTAAAGCTAAAAAACCTTACTTTGTAGCTGAGATATCAGCCAATCATGGTGGAAAAATCTCTAATGCAAAAAAATTAATATTTGATGCTAAACGATATGGTGCTGATGCAGTTAAACTTCAAACTTATCAGCCTGAAACCATGACACTAAACTCGAACAAAAAATACTTTAAAATCAAATCTGGTTTATGGAAGGGACACACTCTTTGGAGTTTATATGAAAAAGCACATACACCTTTCAGTTGGCACAACGAACTTTTTAACTATGCAAAGAAAATTGGTATAACTTGTTTTAGCTCGGCTTTTGATGAAACTGCAGTAGATCTATTAGAAAAGATTAATAATCCAATTTATAAAATAGCTTCATTCGAGATGGATGATTTCCCACTGATAAAATATATATCTAAAACTAAAAAACCGGTTATAATTTCGACAGGTTTAGCCTCACTGAATGAAATAAAAAAAACTTATAATTATGCAAAAAAATGCGGAATAAAAGATATAACATTGCTATATTGTGTAAGTTCGTATCCTGCTAATAGTGATGAATTTAATCTGAATAATATCAAAATTTTAAAAGATAAATTAAAATGTAAAATAGGTTTTTCAGATCATAGTAATAATAACTCAATAGCTAGCACTGCTGTAGTTTTAGGAGCAGAAATAATTGAAAAGCATATTGCATTACCTAATGATAATACTAGTCCAGATGTTAAATTTTCTTTAAAGGGAAAAGAAATAAATAAATTCAGGCAGTCGATAGATTTAGCTCAAAAAATTTGTGGAGAAAAAAGTTTTATAAGAAAGAAAAGTGAATTTAAAAATCTTAAGTTTAAAAGATCAATTTTTTGTATAAAAGATATTCTTAAAGGAGAAAAGTTTTCAATCAAAAATATTAAAAGAATCAGACCAGGATATGGAGTCTCTGCTTCAGAGTTTGAGAAAATATTAGGTAAAAAGAGTAAAAAAAATATTATAGCTGGAGAACCAATTAAAAAAAAAGTTTATTAAATTATGAATTTTTATAATAATAAATTAAAAGCAAAAAAATTTCTAAATATTCACAGAAAATATAAAAAAAATTTCAGTAAAAATTTTCTGATCCAAAATTTTGGTTTATTTTCCGGGGATAAATCAATGTACAAACTCTTAAAATGTTTTGAAATTTTACAACAAATCAAAGATGTAAAAGGTTCAATTATAGAATTCGGAGTTTGGAATGGCAATAATTTAATAACTATAAAAAAAATAATTGATTATTTAAGAATTAATAAAAAAATAATTGGTTATGATAACTTCAAAGGAATGATAAGAAAAAATAAAAAAAATAGTTTTATTGGTGACCTAAAACTAATTGAATATATCATTAAATTTTTTAATCTTAAAAATATAGAACTTATTAAAGACGATATAATCTTTTTAAAAAAAAATTTAAATAAAATACCCAAATTATCTTTGATTTATATTGATTGTGATATTTACTCAACTACAAAGAATATCTTAAAACTACTTCCTTCTAAATTGAATAAAGGTGGATTAATAATATTTGATGAAGCTTTATTTAAAAGAGGAGAGGGAAAGGCAGCAAATGAGTTTTATAAAAAAAATAGTAAATTTTACAAAAAAATTTATTTAAAAAAGAATTATCAACCTGATTTGATATTTAAAAAGATTTAATGGAAAAAAAACTTAAAGAAACTTACCCAATGATTAAATGGGCGAAAGATTTGTTCCCTTTAAATAGATCTTTGACTGGTGAAGGAACAGCTCAAACTCTTAGATATTTTATAAAGATAAATAGTGAGTTTAAAATTTTAAAATTTAAATCAGGCACTAAAGTTTTTGATTGGATAATTCCTGATGTATGGAATATAAAAAATTCTTATATATATAATTTGAAGACCAAAAAAAAATTAGCTGAATTTAAAAAAAATAATTTACATATAGTCGGTTATTCTCAGCCGGTAAAAAAAATTTTAACTAAAGAAAAGTTATTAAAAAATATATTTACTCAAAAAGATCAACCTGATGCTATTCCCTACGTAACTAGTTATTATAAAAAAAGTTGGGGTTTTTGTATGTCAGAAAATCAAAAAAAAAAATTACAATCTGGAAAATATAAAATAATTGTCGATAGCAATTTTAAGAAGGGGAATATGGAAATTGCACATTTAACCTTAAAAGGAAAATCGAAAAAGGAAATTTTTTTTAGCAGTTATATATGTCATCCCTCAATGGCAAATAATGAGTTATCTGGACCAGTAGTTGTGAATGCTCTGATAAAATATATTAAAAAAAAATTTCCAAAAAGAAAATATACTTATAAATTTGTACTACAGCCTGAAACTATTGGATCAATTGCTTATTTGTCTAAATTTAAAAATAAGTTGAAGAAAAATGTTATTTGCGGGTTTAACATTACTTGTGTGGGAGATGAGAGAGGTTATAGTTATGTAAAAACTCCCGAGGAGAATACTTTAGCAGATCAAGCCATGCAAGCCGCTTTATTTGGTAAAAAAAATTTAAAAAGTTATAGTTTTTTATTTAGAGGAAGTGATGAAAGACAGTATTGTTCTCCAGGAATCGATTTACCGGTGTGTAGTTTTTCAAAATCGTACAAATATTTTAAGGAATACCATACTAATAAAGATAATTTTAATGTGGTTACACAAAAGGGTTTGCAAGACTCTCTTAATATTTTGACAAATATAATTGATGCTTTTGAACTAGGTTTATATCCAAAAAGTAAAACTTTATGTGAACCAAATTTAGGAAAAAGAAATCTATATCCTACTCTTTCTTACAAAGATGTATATAGCAAACAAATTTTTTTGAGGAAAAATTTTATTGCTTACTCAAATGGTAAGAGAAATATTTTTGAAATAGCTAATATTTTAAAATCAAATGTCAAAGATTTAATCGATGAATATAGAATTTTAAAGAAAAAAAATTGCCTTTCATAAAATTTATTAAAGTAAGATGTTAAATAAATCCAAATTTATTGAAATTCTTTCTAGTCTTGAAATTAAAGCTAAAGATACATTATTAGTAAATTCAAATATATTAAATTTATTAATTAAAAATAGGAATTGTATTAATGCTGAAGAAATTATTGACTCTTTAATTGAAGCAGTGACAAATAAAGGAACATTAATGTTCCCGGCTTATAATTGGAATTTTTGTAAAGGCGAAGAATTTAATTTAAAAAAAACAAAATCGTCTACTGGAGCGCTAAGTAATCTATCATTATTGAGAAAAGACTTTAAAAGATCGGTCAATCCAATTTATTCTTTTTCAATTTTTGGTAAAAATAATGATTACATATCTAATTTAAATCACGAAAGTTGTTTTAGTCTAAACTCACCTTTTGGTTACCTAATTGATAATAAAGGCAAAAACCTTTTTATAGATTTGGATTATAAACTTGCCCTGACTCTAGTGCATGTTGCCGAAGAATTTATTGGAGTGAATTATAGATATTTTAAAAGTTTTTCAGGTGATTTTATTAATCTAGAAAATAAGAAAAAAAAAGTAACTTTTAAAATGTATGTAAGATGTTTAGACAAAGTTAAATCTACGATTATAGACGATAAATTTGATAAAGTACTAGAGAACAACAAAGCAATAAAAAAAACTAATTTTAAAGGTATCAATTTTTGTTGTGTAGATTTAAGTAAAGCTTTCAAATTAATGTGCAAAGAATTAAAAACAAAAAATAGTTTGATTTATCCTGACTTAATAAAACAAACATGATCAGAAATTTTTTTAAAAACTCAAATAAAATTGCTTTCATTGATGAAAAATTTGGAAAAGTTTCATACTCAAAACTTAAAAAAGAAACAGAGAATATTTCAAAATTAATTCAATCAAACTCTGTTGCACTTTTAATTTCAGATAATAAATACGAATTTGTGAAAGGTTATCTTGGTTTTCTAAAAAAAAATAAAATAATATGTATATTGCTAGACATATCTTTAAGTAATGAATTTTATAAAAAAATTTTTGTGACTTATAAACCAAACTATATTTTTTGTCCAAAATCGAAAAATCATCTATTTAATGATTGTCAAAGAAAAATTGTGATTTCTAATTATAATATTTTAAGATCAAAATTCAGTCACGATAAAAAATTAAATTTTAAAAACTTTCTTCTTATACCAACATCGGGTACGACACACAGCCCAAAATTAGTTAGATTATCTGAAGTAAACTTAAGAGATAATATAAAGAAAATAGTAGATTACCTCAAAATAAATAAAAAAAATAATACCACAATTACAACGATGCCTTTAGGTTATTCTTATGGATTATCGATTTTACATACACACCTTTATGCTGGAGCTAAGATTATATTAAATAATAAAAGTATTTTTGAAAAAGATTTCTGGAATTTAATTAAAAAAAATAAAGTAAATTCTTTAAACGGTGTTCCAGAGTTTTATGAATATCTCAAGAAGATAAATTTTGAAAAAAGAATAGAAAAATCAATAAAATATTTGACTCAAGCCGGAGGGAAAATAAATGAAGAAACTCTATCTTACTTTGGAAAAATATGTAAAAAAAATAATATAAAGTTTATTGTTATGTATGGACAAACAGAAGCATCACCAAGAATGACTTATTTAAAATGGAGAGATTTTTTCACTAAATTTAAAAGCATTGGCAAGCCTTTGAATGGATATAAAATTGAACTAGTTGATGCTAAGAGAAGAGTTATAAAAAAAAAAATGAAAACTGGAGAAATTGTTTTTTATGGGAAAAATGTCTCTTTGGGTTACAGTAATTCAAAAAAAGACTTAAAAAAAGGAGATGAAAACAAAGGTAAGATATTTACTGGAGATATAGCGTTTAAAGATGAAAATGGTTTTTTTTTCATAGTTGGAAGAAACAATAGAACAATAAAACTGTTTGGAAAAAGATTTAATTTAGACGATATTGAAAGATATTTTCAAAATAAGAATCTAACTGTAAAATGTAAATTTGAAAATTCAAAAATTGTATTATTTGTAAGTCCAAATTTTGAAAAAAATATAGAAGTAAGTTCCTTAAGTAATTTTCTAAATATCAATAAGAATTTTATTGTTGTAAAACAAAAAATTAAATCATTTAAGGATTATAGAAATGTCTAAAAATAAAAAATTTAGAGAGTCAATGAATGAATTGACAAAATTTCACTATCAAAATTGTCGTGAATATAAAAAAATATTAGACTTAGTCTATGAATATAAAAATTATGAAGATATCGAATCTTTACCTTTTCTTTCAGCTAAATTATTTAAGGAATTTGACCTTAAAAGTATACCGAGTAAAAAAATTTTTAAGATTTTAAATTCTTCAGGCACCTCTGATAACAGACCTTCTAGAATTTTTTTAGATAAAGATAATGCTAAGTTGCAAACTATTGTACTAAATAAGTTAGTTTCAAACGTAATTGGAAAAAAAAGAATGCCAATGTTAATAATTGATGAAAAAAAAAATATTAATAATCCAAAAAATTTTGACGCTAAAACAGCTGCGATTTTAGGATTTTCAATTTTTGGCAAAAATCATAGTTTTTTGATAAAAAATAACAAAATAGATTATCAAAATTTAGAGAGATTTTTAGATGAATATTCTGGAGAAAATTTTTTTATATTTGGCTTCACAAGTTTTATTTATGAGTTTCTCATTGAAAAACTTGATTTCAAAAAGTTAAAAAGAAAACTTTCTAATGGAATTTTAATTCACGGAGGAGGCTGGAAGAAACTTGAAAGTAAAAAAATTTCTAATAAAGTTTTCAAAGAAAAATTGAAAATAAAATTAAATCTTGAAAAAGTTATTAATTATTACGGGTTGATTGAGCAAACAGGTTCAATTTTTTTTGAGTGTGAAAAATGTGGATCTTTTAGTCCAAGCAGATATTCAGATATTTTAGTTAGAGATAAAAATTTTAATGTTTTAAAAAAAAATCAAAAAGGATTGATACAAGTAATGTCATTATTGCCTAAGAGTTATCCAGGACACAATATTCTTACAGAGGATATTGGCGAAATAGTGGAGAATAATTGTAACAATTGTAAAAATAAAAAAAAATTTCTAGTACATGGAAGGGCAGAAAAATCTGAAATTCGAGGATGTAGTGACGTATGATATCTAAAGTAAAATATTTAGTTGGTGATGGAAAAATTATTTCAGGTGCAACTGAACCTTTTTCTAAAGAGGTTTGTATATTTTTGGATAAATTTTCAAAAGAACTAAATAAATTTAAAGATATTAGAAAATTCCCTGATCTCAAAACTTTATCTTTTTGGTGCAGAGAAAAAAATATTATAAATATGAAAAAAAAATATTATACTTCAAAAAACTTAATTGGATTAGGACTCGTCTTTCATATTACTCCAGCAAATATTCCTACTAATTTTGCTTATTCACTTATTTTTGGTTTATTAACTGGAAACTCAAACATATTAAAAGTTCCGTCTAAAAAATTTAAAGAAATTGATATCATTTGTAATGTGTTAAAAAAAATAATTAAAAAAATGAAATTCTTTAAAAATAAAATTTCAATTGTTCAATATAAAAACAATGACTCTTTCACTAAAAAAATATCATCTGCTTGTGATGCTAGAGTTATTTGGGGAGGAGACAAGACAGTTAATGAGATAAGAAACTTTAAATTACAAGAAAGATCCGTCGATATTTCTTTTGCTGATAGATATTCTTTATGTTTGATCAATTCCGATAAACTTAAAAGTTTAGACAACTATGAAATGAAAAATTTTGTTAAAAAGTTTTACAATGATACTTATTTAGTTGATCAAAATGCTTGTTCATCTCCACACTTAATTGTTTGGATAGGTGATGAAAACAAAAATTTAAAAAAAAGGTTTTGGAATGATTTATATACCTTAGCTAAAAAGGATTACAATCTAACACCTGAGGCTTCAATTGAAAAATATATAGATCTTTGCAAATACACAATAGCATCAGACAAGATAAAAAAAATTCATAGGCATCAAAATATTCTTTACCGAGTAGAATTTAATAAATTAGATGAAAAAATTCACTTTTATAGAGGAAAATGGGGTCTATTTTTTGAGTACAACATAAATAGAATAGATGAATTAAAAAAAATTATTAATAAAAAATATCAAACTCTAACGTATTTTGGCGTTGATACCAGCTTACTGAAAAATTTTGTTATTAACAATAAGTTGAAAGGAATTGATAGGGTAGTTCCAGTAGGTCAATCGCTGGACATTAGTCTAATGTGGGACGGTTATGATATAGTAAGCACTTTATCAAGATGTATAGAAATTAAATGAAAATACTTAAATTAGATAAAAAAAAAATTTATGAGTATCAGCAAAACAGGGAACCTTATTTAATGATAGATTATGCCTCAGAAGTCATACCTGGGGTTAGCGCAAAAGGTTATAAAGATTTCAAAAAAGATGATTGGATTTTTAAAGTGCATTGGAAAAATGATCCTAATGTTCCTGGCATGTTACAAATTGAATCTTTAGTTCAAATGTCAGCATTATCAATTTTAAGTATGCCTGGAAATAAAGGTAAAGTTGTCTATTTAGTTTCTGCAAACAATTTAAAATTTGCTAAAAAAATTTTACCTAACTCAAGATTGAATCTTGAAACTTCAATAAAAAGATTAAAAAGAGGCATAGCTACCTGTGAAGGCAAAGGATTTGTTAATAAAGAATTAGCTTGCAAAGCAGAGTTTATCTTAATATTACCTGAAGAAATTAAAAAATTTAACATTAAATAAATATGCCAATA
>MDTB01146252.1_pt1 | contig 17234 bp, 17 predicted proteins | sample 811161 | NCBI WGS metagenome assembly MDTB01 (sample SAMN05326650, study PRJNA326480) | marine metagenome | isolation source: seawater | place: Mediterranean Sea | collected 2009
AATGACTACATCCTCAGTTTGAGGAAGCACTTTTTCTTCTAATAACCAGTTGAAAGGAACCGGTGAATCTTTTGCAGCAACCCTCCGGACTGGGCCATCAAGTAACTCAAAATATTCATCAGCAACCAGAGCAGAGATCTCTGCACCTGGACCATTGGTAAGGTTGTCTTCGTGAACAACCAGAACTTTGCTAGTCTTTTGTATGGAAGACTCAATGAGTTTCATATCAATTGGGTTCAATGTTCTCAAATCAATAATTTCCACCTGACCATTATCTAAACCAAGTGATTGAACTGCTTCAACAGATTTTTGCACCATTGCTCCCCAAGTTATTATTGTTATATCCTCTCCCGGAGAAACGATTCTTCCTTTGCCAAAAGGTAGTACGTATTGCTCATCAGGCTCTTCTGTTGCTGCATAGCCTTGTCTGTAGAGGCCTTTATGCTCCATAAAAAGAACCGGATCATTCATCCTGCACGCCATTTTAAGAAGACCTTTTGCATCTGCAGCAGATGATGGATAGGCAATATATATTCCAGGCATATGGATAAAGTATCCATCGATAGATTGGCTATGGCAAAGTCCACCATGGATGTATCCACCAACTGGAACTCTTATAACCATTGGACATGACCAAGCATTGTTTGACCGATACCTCATTGTCGAAACCTCATTTCTTATTTGCATCATGGCAGTCCATAGATAATCGCCAAATTGAATCTCTACCACTGGTTTATAACCAGCAATAGACATTCCAACTGCTGTGCCGATAATTGATGATTCAGCCAGAGGTGAATTAAATACTCTTTCATTACCAAATTTATCAGATAAACCTTTGGTTGCTGTAAAAACGCCGCCTTTTGGATCTGCAATATCCTGTCCGTAGACTACAATCTTTTCATTTCGATCCATTTCTTCTTTCAGTGCATGGTTAATAGCGTCTACAATGACAATTTTATCTGAAATAGGCTCATAGTCAATCTCATCATTTATGCTATCACTACTATATATATGATCTAAAGCTGTACTAGGCTCAGGATAGCTCTGCTCTTCTGCCCACTGCGCATCTTCATCGATCTGAGTTGCCACCGTATCCCTGATTTTTTTGAATTCATTACTGGAAATAAATTTTTCTTTTAAACATTGATCTTCTAAAACTTTTATAGGATCTCTTTTTTTATCTTCATCAAGATCTTCTTCTGTCCTGTATTTTCTTTGGTCATCTGAACTTGAATGAGGTAAAAGGCGAATCACATTTGAAATAATAACAGATGGACCTTTCCCCTTTCTTGCCCGATCTACGGCTTGTCGAAATGCAAGATTTGTTTCAAAAAAATCAGTCCCATCAACATCATATCTCGAAAGATTCTTATAGCCTGCAGTCATGTTATAAACAGAACCAGCTGTTTGTTCAGATTTATGGGTTGAAATAGCATACTCATTATCTTGTATGTGGAATATAACAGGCGCCTTGGCATTACTTGCCCAGTTAAGAGCTTCATGGAAGTCACCTTGGCTAGTAGTTCCCTCTCCAGATGAAACGTATACAATCTCTTTTGAATTTTCCTTTTTTCGCGCCATCGCGCATCCAACTGCTTGAAGGAATTGTGTTCCTGTTGGACTTGACTGGCTAACAATCCTCAAATCTTTATGCCCATAATGCTGAGGCATCTGTCTACCACCGGAACTTGGGTCATCAGCTTTAGCCAAAAAACCTAGCAGATGTTCTCTTGATGTCATGCCGAGTCCAATGCAATAGGCACCATCTCTATAATATGGGAAAGACCAATCCTTCCCTGATTCAATTAATACCGCGGCGGCAAGTTGTGCTGCCTCATGTCCAGAGGCTCCTATATGAAAAAAACTCTTTCCCTGTTTTAACATGATAAGCATCTTATCATCTAATCTTCTAGATAAGATCATTTTTTCGTAAATATCAAGCACTTGCTTCTTTGGAAAACCGTGTAGCCTTGCCATACTGATTATCTCTTGATAAATAAGTTATTGAACTTTTCCACAACCATTGCCTTTACATCGTCCATATCTTGGGCACTACCCAATAATTCTTCCATTGACGTTATACCATGATCAAAAATACCACAAGGAATTATACCATCATAAAAAGATAAATCAGGATTAACATTCAATGAGAACCCATGCATTGTAACCCATCTGCTGATACGCACACCTTGTGCTGCAATTTTTTCTTCACCAACCCATACACCAGTTAAGCCTTTAATCCTTGAAGCGCTTATACCAAAATCTTTGAGGACATCTATAGCAAGTTGTTCTAGCCTACGCATATACCAACTAACACTTCTCCTATAATAAGAAAGATCAATTATTGGATAACCTACCAATTGACCAGGGCCATGAAAAGTTATATCACCGCCACGTTCTATATCAAAAACATTAACTGACCTGTCCCTGGACTGAAGTAAATGATTCTTATTAGCATTTTTACCTAATGTATACACAGGTTCATGTTCCACAAGAATCAAAGTATCGTCTAACCTTTTTTCAATACGTTTTTTCTGAAAGTCTTTTTGAAGATCCCAGACCTCTTGGTAAGATCTAATTCCAAGGTCCTCTACAAATATTCCAGATGTATCTATCCTTTCCATAAAGTTATTGATGAACTGCTAAGCCGTATGCATCAAGAGCAGCTTCCATAATAGCCTCTGAAAGAGTCGGGTGAGCATGAATATTCATCGCTATTTCTTCCCAGGTTGTTTCAAGAGCTTTTGCCATTCCTAATTCTGCAATTAACTCAGTGGCCTCCGATCCAACAATATGCGCCCCTAATAATTCGCCATATTTTTGATCAAAAATTAATTTAACAAACCCAGTTGTATCCCCAACTGCCATTGCTTTACCACTTGCTTTAAAATGAAATTTTCCAACCTTAACTTTATGTCCCGCATCCAAAGCTTCAGCCTCTGTCATACCCAATGAACCAACTTGCGGTTGACAGTAAGTACACCCAGGAATATTTGTTTAATCAACTGGCTTTGTTGGTGTGCTATTTGAATGTTCTGCAACAATGTGTCCCTGCGCAGATGCTACATGCGCAAGCCAAGGGGCTCCTGATACATCACCAATTGCATAAATATTTGATATGTTTGTTTGATTATATTCATTTATCTTAATGGCACCCTGGTCAGTCTTAATACCCAAGTCCTCTAATCCTATATTTTCGATATTTCCTGTAACGCCAACTGCTAGAAGAGCTATGTCACTTTCTTGAAAACCTTTTTTATGGTCGCCATTAGTAAATACTTTTACTTTTGTTTTCAAGCTCTCAATCTTTGAGACTCTAATACCCTTTGATATTTTTATTCCAACTTTTTCAAAACTATTTTGTACTTCATTTGATATTTCTAGATCTTCATTAGGCAAAATTCGATCTTCCATTTCTAGTAAATGAACCTGAGTACCAAATTCATTAAAATAATAAGCAAATTCACATCCTATTGCACCCGATCCGATGATTATCATTTTATCAGGAGGTGATTCTAAGGACATCGCTTCTTTGGAGCTAATGACCCTCCTACCATCAAATTTCATTCCTGGAAATGACCTAGGCCGTGCTCCGGTTGCTATTACAATATTTTCAGACTCAATGATTTTCTTATTATTTCCATTTTGAACCTCAATCTTATTATTCGTGATAAGCCTACCAACACCATTTATGTGCACGACATTGTTTTTTTTCATTAAAAATTCGATGCCCTTACTTAAGCGGGCTGACACATCACGACTTCTTTTTACATTTTTTTTGAAGTTAACGGAAACTTGATTCACATTTATACCATATTTGTCAGCATTTTTGATAATATTGTATACTTCAGCATTTTTTAATAGGGCCTTTGTTGGTATACACCCCCAATTAAGACAAACACCTCCTAGTTTATCTTTGTCTATAACACAGACTGCTTGACCTAATTGAGCACCTCGAATTGCCGCAACATAACCTCCTGGACCTCCACCAAGTACTGCAAGGTCATATCGAGACATTAATCAGATCGCCTGTTAATGATGGATAAGAACTCAGAACGAGTTTCGGCTGATTTTTTGAACTGGCCTGACATAGCACTTGTTGATGCAAGACTGTTTTGTTTCTCAACACCTCTCATTTGCATGCACATATGGCGTCCTTCCATAACCATTGCAACCCCCTTTGGCTCTAAAACAGCTTTGATGGCATCTGCAATTTGATGGGTGAGGCGTTCTTGCACCTGCAGCCTTCTAGAATACATATCTATGATTCTAGGAATTTTAGAAAGGCCAATAACCTTGCCATTTGGTATATATCCCACGTGAGCTTTTCCAAAAAACGGTAAAAGATGATGCTCACAAAGAGAAAAGAATTCAATATCTCTAACTATAACCATATCTTTTGCATCTTCATTAAAAATTGCACCATTTATGATATCATCAATATTTTGGTTATATCCTCGTGAGAAGAACTCCCAAGCCTTAGCAACTCTTGTGGGTGTTTTTATTAATCCCTCCCTATCAGGGTTTTCTCCAATATTCTCTAATAAAGCTTTCGTTAATTGTTCAATCGTTTGTTTGTTACTCATTTAGTCAAACCTCATCATAATGTGCTATATCAATTTTCCCTTTCAAGGCATAGATGACTGCATATATGATTGGAGTATCTATTAGGGCTACTAGAACCTTGAACAGGAATCCATTTTCTAATAATGGCAAAAACCTTTCCCATTCAATTGCACCCGTAGCGCATAGCAATACCAACACAGCTGCAGTATCTACAAACTGACTAACAACCGTTGATCCGTTATTCCTGAGCCATAAATGTTTTCCTTTGGTAAGTTTTTTCCAGAAATGGAATATTCTTACATCAATAAACTGAGCAGAAAGATAGGCGACCATGGAAGCAAAAACAGCAAAACCCTGTAGACCAAAAACCTTTTGAAAAAGGTCATCATTCACTGGAGACCAAGGGGTACTTGGGACTGCATTTGCAATCAATACAACAACCATTATAAAAACGCTTGCTATTAAACCTGAAATGACAACCTGATCAGCTTTTTTCTGACCATAAAGTTCTGATATGAGATCAGTTACTAAAAATGTGATAGGATAGGGTAATATGCCTACAGATATTTCAAATGTATAGATTCCAAAGGGGCTCCAAGTGAAAAATTTTTGAAATATCAGGTTGCAACTAACTAATGAGGCGATAAATATTCCTGCCAGAATCAAATAAAATCTTTCCTTGAAATTCATGGTTTACCTGGGCCGTAATAATCTGTGTGAATTGAATGTGTCTCAACTAGCCTTAATCGATAAAGGCTGCCTTGTTCTAGATCTGCTACAATTTGATCCCAAATCCAAATTAGAATATTTTCTGATGATGGTTGCTTACCCTTGAACCAATCGACGTCTACTTCAATCTGAGAATGGTCTAGGACGTTTACAATCTTTGTTTTAACAATTTGATTTAGAGTTGAAAGATCAACCAACCAACCAGAATCAGGATCGATTGGCCCCGCTACAGATACTTCTAAAATATAGTTATGACCGTGAGTATTGTAGTCTTTTCCAAAAACTTCAAGATTTTTTTCTTCGGACCAATAATCATTGCCATACTTATGTGATGCAGAGAAATGATATTTTTTAGTAATAATAGGGTTTTTCAATTTCTTATCCAGTGTATTTTAATCTGAAATAGTTCTTTTATCAACTACCACAGTATGATGAAGGTGAGCTTAATACGCTCTCACCAAAAAGCTCTTAAAAACATAAAACATATGGCCTAATTTAATTCAATGTTGTTTCCCAATAAAAACCAACATGAGAATTTTAATAAAGATACATTTAATTTATTTAAACTAAATCTAGTAATAACTTTATGCCAAATCAATCCGCTAAAAGATGCTGAACAAATAATTAATTTTATCAAAAATGAAAAGAATAGATAAAGCAGAAAAGATAGGTAATATTCTTGATGATCTTTATCCAGAAACCCCAATACCTCTCAATCATACTAGCGCCTATACATTACTCGTCGCAGTTATGTTATCTGCTCAAACTACGGATAAAAAAGTAAACCAAGTGACACCACGTTTATTCAAATATGCAAATACGCCTAAATCAATGGCATCTCTTGAATTGAAAAAAATAAGAGATATAATAAAAGAAATTGGATTGGCCCCTACAAAAGCAAAAAACCTCAAAATAATGGCTAGCCAATTGCTTGAATCTGGTGGAGTCCGTCCCGATTGGGATTTCCTTGAAAGCCTAGCGGGAGTTGGGCATAAAACAGCAAGCGTTGTCATGTCACAATGGTATGGACTACCCGCATTCCCTGTTGATACACATATCCATAGACTGGCAGCAAGATGGGGCTTATCAAAAGCAAAAAATGTAGATATGACAGAGAGTGATCTAAAAAGGTTATGGTCCAAAGATGTTTGGAATAAGAGACATCTTCAAATTATATTTTTCGGACGCGAACATTGTCCTGCGCGAGGTCATGATTTGCAAAGCTGTTTAATATGTGGCTGGGCTGCTTCAAAAAAGAGGATAGCACAAGAATCATGATATCTAAACAAAACAATTGCTATAGATATTCTTATTCAGGACTATAACTATTGCATCAATAATCTTTGTTCAGTAGTTCAGACACCAGGTTTGGAATATTTTTTAGAATACTTGAACGTGTGATTATAATATCACAGCCTGCTGATGTGAGTTTTGATTGGTCACGATTATTGATTTTATTCATTATTCCCACTACTTTCAAACCTCTCCTTTTTAATTCAGATATAAGGCCCACGGATAAAAAGACTTTTTCATCCATATCAACAATTGCCATTTGTACTTTTTCACCAAAATTATCAGGATCTGTATTCTCATCAGAAAATTCTACTTGAAAGCCTAGGTCTATACATGTGGATGAAAGTTTTGTTCCTAATTCTAGATCTTTAATAAAAAATAATATTTCTGGCATCATGAATCCAATTTGGGTACATACGTCCAATCAAAATCTTTCGGATCTGCAAGCTGATTATACATTTTTTCTACGTTATTAATCTGGTCTAATAGATTTTCCACATTAATTCCACGATGGACGCCCGAATAAATTTTAAATTTTTCTGAACATTTATTCAACAAACTTTTTGCACCATTCATATTCCCTCTACCAAGGTGAACAAAGCTTACTGCAAGTTGAATTAACCCTTGCACGAACTTTCTATCTTCTAAATAGTAATCTGACCACAGATCTTCCCAGGATTCATGTGCTTCAAAATAATCATTGGACTTGTAATGATCTAATCCTTGCTGAAAAAGCAGATCTTTTTGCTCTTCCTCATTCACTGATCAATACCGATTCATTCATCTTAAAATGTTTACCATCTTGATGCACAGTACAGGCTTGTATGTTGGGATCATGTTCAAGAAATAATATCCATTCTTCATCCTGCATCTTAGGTAGAAGGATTTCTTTTTCTTTCATTGTTACAACAGGTTGAACATCATATGCCATAACCCATGGTATCGATATATGAGCTGCAAGAGGAAAAATATCTGCTCCATAAAATAGAGTTTTAGTTCCATCAGAGATCATTGGATGTAATAGCCCAGCTGTATGGCCTTGAGTTATGTAGGAATCGATGCCTTTAATAAAAGGCTCATTTCCGTTAACGGTCTCAATCATCCCATTCTCTGCCAATACCTTCCAATCATGTTCAATAAAACTTCCAGAATCTTTTTGACTAGGGTGATTTGCTAGTTCCCAGTGCTCCTTTGTAACCCAATATTTTGCATTAGGGAATGTTGGAACAATACTACCATCATCTATTTTTGTATTGCCACCTGCATGGTCAAAATGTAGATGAGTATTTATAATGTCTGTAATATCATCTGCACTGAAACCATACTTGGTCAATGAATTCTCAATATTATATCGACTCGTATTAATATTATATATGTGCCTATATTTTTCTTCCCACTTAGTTCCATTTCCAGTATCTATCAATATTTTCCTTTCATCACTACAAAGTAAAAGAGAACGCGTTACCATATCGATTCGATTTAGAGCATCGGTTGGTGCTTTCCTTTCCCATATGGGCTTCGGTATAATTCCAAACATAGCACCACCATCTAAAGAGAACTCAGATGTTTCTATGCTATAAAGGTCATAGTCACCTATCTTCATGATAACAGCTCCTTGTATCTCGATCCAATTATATCGAGAGCTTGTTTATCTGCGTTTTTAGAGAGAGCTCTAACTGCTTCTAAAGTTACCAATTCATTTGCTTTTTCATTTTGAGTTTTTTCTGATTTCACGATTTTTTCTGCATAATTGATAAATGTCTCAGAATTGATATTTACTAAACCATGGTCTTGAATGATATTAATGTCTAAATCATCATCAATTATCAATTGATTTAACCAAAAACTTAACTCACGTCTGTAACCTCGTTTTCGTACATAATCTCCATTCCAAATTCGTTCTATAGCTGAGAATAAAACTATATCACCCGTCTTAATAATCCTATCTTTTACAGCCTCTGGTGTATGACCAGTAGGCTCATGAGCATCTTCAAGCTTATGGAATGCCATCTTATCAAATAGACATTTCGTAAATACCCAATTATCTGATTTTACTTCTTGAAACTGATAAGCTCTTAATAAGTGAAATGTGAAAAGGGCGTTGTCTTGAGTATTTTGCAGACATAGTTCTGCAAGAGCATCTAATGTAGCTCTTGACCTATCTGAAGCTAAAAATATACTTGCCATAATTGATTCTGATTTTTCCCAATCTCCAAATTGGCAAGCATTTTCTAGATCGCCCACAAAGGCCGTATTAGCAATACCTTTTTTAATTGATTTTTCTAAAATCTCTTTATCATTCTTTCTGAATTGAAATGCTAAAGTATATTCAAGGGCAAAATCAAGTAAAACTCTAGATGGTGCTTCTTTATTATCACCAATAAAATTCTTTATGGAATTAGTGATACAGACCGGGTGTATTACTTTTTGCTTATTATGCGTAACCGAAGCACTAATATAGATCAGGTCATTGATCGTATTGACTAGATCATGGACTTTTAATTTTGAGTGAACCAGTTCATAACAGGCCTGCTTGTCTTTACTCAATAAGGCAGATCTTAGGGATTGATCAGCCATAGATCGATTAGCTTTTCTTCGTTGGCCCTAGATACATAAAAAGCTGCATTGAAAGACCTGTGCCTCTAGAAAATTGAGTAGGCCATTTATTATCGGTATGTGGATAATCTTCATTCTTTGGGTCAAAACCCGCTCTGGGATCATGAAAATATCCTGCTTCAAAACCCCATCGATAACCAAATCTTCTACCAAATAAAAATCCAAATCTTATACTTCTATCATTACCAGGTCCAGGATTTTCAAAACGCCCATCAGGGATTATCATGACCCTTGCACCTGTCCATCCTATATTGTATGGGTTCAACTGCCCCTTTCTCTTACTACCTTTGAACATATAATATGTGAGATCAAAACTTGAATTAGGAGAATAGCTATAGGCAAAATTAAGGACATCCCATCGTCGGTCTTTCTTCATAAGAACGCGATTAATATCGATGCCAGTTCCTGATAGTGGGATACCCAGTTTTAGTCCCATATCAGTATATTGGTTCAGCCCATGACGCCACCAGATGACCGGGATAACATTTTCGGCGGCAAAAGAAAAACCCATATTCGTTTCACCTTCTACAGGTATCTGGGGTAGTACAGGTGGATGAGAAGCACATCCTGCACCCCATAAATACATTGCTATAAATAGAAGGATTAGATTCCGCATTATCATATCAATGAGGAAAATACAGAAATCTCTAGGAGTTTAAAACCGAAAAGGGAATCCTTATTTTAGGTAGATCATTTTTCTACTAAAGATAACTGTCGGATTTTGGCCAATCTGCGCCTGTAAGGTTATAAAATAAATCCCTGTTGACCTTCCTTCTCCATCCCAAGTATAATTATACATCCCTGATAAAATATATTCTTGGTCTACCAATTTATCATGTATGCGCCCGGTAGCATCTGTAATGTATAAACTGACAACAGCATCCTCTAAAAGATCAAATGAAATTCTAGTCTGTCCATTAAATGGATTTGGGTAGTTCTGATAAAGCACAAAGAGCTCAGGCAATACAGTATTATCATAATTGTCTATAATAATTTTATTGGTTGAGCCCATAGTGTACGCTTCAGAATAATACCAATTACCTCCATCTGGGTTTCTACTGATGGCATATGGTATTGTATCTAGAATAATGTATTCAGTAGTAGAAAAATTGCCATTATTTGATATCTTTAACGATATTACAGTTGGTAATGTGATATCTTCTTTAATGGTCAATGTAGAATCAAGAAACTGTGTTTCATACCCAATTTGTGGTTTTACTTCCCATAAATACATATCATTATTTTTAATAATGTATTCTTCATTAACTATTGGCTTACCTGCTATTTCAAGATCGAGCTTCTTTGAATATGGGCTCCAATTCACTTCATTAATCCAAACTGAAGAACTATTGATTCCCATTTTAATAAAGTTGCTTGAGTCAACTTCCATAGGAATGATATCCCCATTGATAGTATAAAGGACAGATTTGTTATCAATCAAAGGACAGTTTTGAATAAATATATCATCCATCATTAAATCAACATGTTCCCAGCCTTCTGGAATTGGAACTGTCATCAAAGATGAGCCTGGTACCCTGAATTCTTCCAGATCTATATACTCCTCACCAGAAAGTAAATAAATTTGATCAGAACTAACTTGATCAGAATGAAATACGTATAGCTTTAATACTAAACTATTATCAACCCATTGTGAACCAACAATCCTAATTGGTGCAATAATATCATAATCCTTCAAGGCTTGAGGATATTCTTTATATAGGATAGTCCAATTATTACGGATCTTATTCAATTGGACTTGAACTTTACTTACCCATGCAACAGGGTCAAGATATAAATGATTTCTATATCGTTGCTCATATGCAAATATTTCACTTAGCAACAACCGAGGATTTATGACTTCATTTACTTTATCAATAACGTCTTCAATTTTACGCAATTCATCTAATGGAAATAATTCTATCCAATTATGCTTAACTCCCAAACTGTCTCTTAACAATTCTGCTATTAAGTAGAAATCAATATACGGGTCAGATTTATTAACTTTTTTAGCAATATGACTAAGTATTAGATCTTGCAAAGAATTAATATCTTTATTAAACACCAATGAATCATTTATAACAGCACAGGTACCAAAAGGTGGAGTACTTAAATCACTATGGTGAATTCTACTAAAAATGTCTTCAACCTCAACTTTGTAAAAATACCGATTGTCAGGCTTACAACCTGTATCGAGATAATGTAAATGTTCAGTTTCTAATGCAGATAGTAGAATAAATTCTTTACTTCCGAACTCCTGAACAAATATCCTTGTTTTAATCGCTTTGATAGAATCGGGGTAAGTCCAGGATAGGAGTAATGAGCCTTGTCCATCGTAGACGGCAAGGTCTATTGGATAAGGCATAGGGTCGCTATCTGAAGCTTGTATGAAACAAGAGATAAAGATAGCTCTAATTATATATTGTTTTATTATCCGAATCATAAAGAAAGTAATTAGGCAATATGGAATTTGAATGAATTATGCCATGAAGGCAAGTGAATCATTATTCAGGTAAAATTATTTGATGTATGTAACTTTTTTATATCTTTTTTGTCCGTTAACGATCAATGAAACAAAATAAATCCCACTAGAAACCCCCTTCGGATTCCATTCTATACGTTTAGCTCTAGTAGAAGGGATACGATCAAATATGGTAGCAATATGGTTCCCATTATAAGATAGAATATCTACTTTTACATGAGATAAATTTTCTATTTCAATCTCAATACTCAATGAGGGATTAAATGGATTTGGGTATGCCTTTAAGATAGAATATTTTACAGGTGTAATAGCAGTGAAATCTATGTTAGAAGTTATATTGTAGTCCATAGCTGCTGCTGCATTTACAATGCCATGTCCATAATCATTATTTGCACTATCTGACATTGAGGAGGTCATCATGATAGCCTGCCTAATTTCCATTGCAGTCCAATCAGGGTTTGCTTGAATTATTAATGCGGCGACGCCACCAACCAATGGACAGGCTAGAGATGTACCACTTAGTTGTGTATAGTTTGTTGTACTATTGGGGCTAACACACCAAGTCTGTCGTCCTCTTGCACACACCTCTGGTTTTATCCTATTATCTACCGTAGGACCATGCGAACTAAAACTTACTATCTGACCGCTTGATGATACTGCACCAACTGATATAACCGAGTCCGCATCAGCAGGAGCTATGATATAATACCAGTCATTATTACCTGAGTTACCTGCCGCGGTAACGCATACAACCCCAAGCCCAGCAGCAATATCAACTGCTATCGTTGTAACAGCTGTATTTCCATCCATGTCAGAATAATCATACCAATCTAAATACCCAAGGGATGTAGTGACAACATCTGCTCCATTCTGCTCTCCCCACTCCAGACCAGCTACATAATTATCTTCTTCTTGCTGTATCTCTTGTGAAACATCTTCAGTTTTTGCTAATAAAAATTCTGATTCAAATGCAATTCCAACTAGTTCACCAGGAGATTTTGCAGCTATTGTAGAGAGAACCGCTGTCCCATGATAGTCCTGATTAATATTTTGTTCTTCTTCTGTTTCATTTGACGTTTCATTATCGTCTTTTATTACATCCCATTGTGCAACAACATTAATATCAATTAGCGCATTATGAGACAAATCAAAACCTGTATCCATTACAAGTATCCTTGTTCCTTCTCCAGTGAATCCTTGATTGTGCAGTTCATGCGCATTGATCTGTTCTGTCTGTTCCTGTGCATAACCGTAGTCAAAATCATCCCTTAAATAGGGACTAACTTCAGAATTTTGTTCTAATGTTTTAGTCTTGAAGCCAAGTACTGGTTCTATTCTATCTACAAAATGTAACCCTATAAGTTTATGTATATCTTCCATAGAGCATAGAATCGAGACAGCATTAAGCCAGCGACTCTCATTTTCTATTGTTAATCCATTTGAAATTATCAGGCTTTTATATTTTTCAGAAACTGGTATATCATAGCGGTTATTAATTGTACGGACACTATTTTTAATTCTTCTTTTAATTGTTTTTGGGCTTAAGGTTATCTGTTGGGAACCTTTTTTATCTGTGAAATATATCCATACCCTATATTTATCATTTCTTTTACCTCGTTCAATCTTTTCAAAATCAACTTTTTGTGAAAAGGCAATCAATGGGAAAATAACTGGTAATAAATATCTCGCTCTCATCAAAAGCCTAAGATCATATTTGACAAATTGATAATATCCATTACATCAATTATTCCACTACCATCCAGATCACAGAAAAATAATTGAGCATCCGTTGGTTCACCTCCAAAAATTATTATATCGGCCAGCGCTAAGAGATCGAAAATATCTGCTACTAGATCCATATTATAATCCCCCATTACTCCCAGAGGAAAACCAGAAATAGAAAAATCATCAACTGTAAACCCGTCGCCTTCAACATAGTTGTCAGAAGTTTGGATAAAGCGAAATCCAGAAATAATGGCATCATTGTTTAACTGATCTAGAAGTATGGTCTCTTCAACCCAAGAGCTTTGAGAACCATCGTATCCTGGTTCTGCAAGTGGTTGAGCAGGCTGCCCTGAACCAGGTTCTGTGTAGCTTCCTTCTAAGCTTATCCAGCCTAAATCAATGACGTAAGCTTGAAATCTAACAAAGTCCCAATTAGATTCTATATCCCACTTAGCAGAAAAGTTAATAATTGGGCTTGATAAAAAATTGAGGTTTACGTTATGAATGAATTCTGCTATGGTTTCCTGAGCTTCCTGATAATCCCCCTCAGGACTATCAGATAGAGCAAATAACCCATGATTTGCATCCTCAGTGAGCCCCCAATCTCCATCTATAATCCAATTATCTAATCCATTCTCAAATCCATCAAAAAACAGAACATCTGGTTGACCAATTAAGAATTCTAAAGTATCAGTTCTTGAAAAACCGTTCTCACTATTTATACTAACTATAATTCCAGAATTATCACCTTCAACGGCATCGTCAGATATAATAAATGAAAATGAGAAATCATCAGAGTCTCTGGCATCTATTTCACTGAAAACATAGGATTCTGTATCTAAAGATATCCAATCATTTAGAGGCAGGAGACTTATTTCAATATCACTATTAGAGTTACTTAGACCACGATTTTGAACAACTAGATTAATTTCTACTTCTTCGCTGGGAAAGATAAACTCTTCTGATAATTCGTATGAGTGTATAATTATGTCTGAACCTGAAACAAGAGCGAATATCTTATTTGCATGGAACTGTGCTACGCATAATTCAAGAACTTCATCTTCTGATGGCCAAAACCCCTGAGAGGGGGATCCAACTTCTGGAACATATGCTATAATATTCTGATCACCATATGTCCAATCAACTGCATCTCCATTAACAGTATAGCCAATAGTAGCAAGACCAGTACCGACCACATAACCATTATAACTTGCCATCTCTTCGCCAATTTCTATTAGGGTCGTTAGATCGGGTTCTTCGGGTAAAGATCCATCTCCCCAAGCATGAATATAAATATTTGAATACGTATGGTAGTGTAACACATTCTTAAACTCGCGTGCTAAAATAAAATCGCGGACTGCTTGTGTTTCTGGTTCAGAAAACTCCGATTCACCACGGTAGGTTGTTGAACATGGGTTTGGGGATGATCCCGTATTATCCGAGCCCCAGCCATAACCATAATTTCTATTAAGATCTACTCCACGATTTGTACCATCACCACAACCAGTATCTAATCTATTTTTCCTGTGCATTCCTCCACCGTCGGGCTCAATTTCCTCATTATAAATGTAACCATCTGGATTTACGACTGGTACGAACCACATCTCACGATTATTGACCAAATATGTTAATTCAGGGTCAGTCTGGTATGCTTCAGCGATTTTTTGTAAAAAGTAAAATAGGTTCATCATACCTAATGGCTCACGAGAATGAGTCAATGCTGTATAGAGAACCTCTGGCTCATTTTCATCATTATTTGGATTGTCAGATACCTTGAAAGCCCATATATCACGTTCTTCAATTGTCTGTCCAATTATTACACGCTCGGAAATAATATCAGGATACTGGGATTGTAATTCATCAAACCTTGTATTTAATTCATCCCAGGTATAATTACCCTGCATAGAGCCCAATGGAAATTCACGTGCAGATGAAGGGAGGCTCCTCGATTTATAGTAAATGGTAAGATCTGGTATCAATATTTCAAGATCCACACCTTGTGAAAGTAATTCAAATGTCTCATCCTCATGCACAGTTAGATCAATAAACACTCCTTCCTTGCCAGTAATATGATCTAAAGGAATTCCAAGTCCACCTAAAATGTTTATTGTCTTAGTCGTTGTATCAAATACTCGTATAGATTGATAAACATCATTTGGAAAAGCTATTTGAAATAAAAAAGTCCAACCAGCTATAAACTTAAATAAAATCCGCATTTTACTATACGGATGTTTTAATCCAATCCGTCGTAATTGATTTAGGGCGGGTGATTGGTATGCCTAACGCCCTTTCCCATACCATCTGGGATATCATCCCCATTGTACGAGATATACTAAACAAGACGGTGTAAAAATTGAATTCTTTCAATCCATAATAGTACAATAGAGATCCTGATGCGGCATCAACATTTGGCCAAGGATTCTTAGCTTTACCATGTTCTTTTAAAACTCCAGGAACCACTTTAAATAAGAGATCAACAATACCAAAAACATCATCATTAGCAATGTGCCCTTGCCCAAAATCTATGAATGCTGAAAACCTTGGATCTGGACACCTTAGTACTGCATGCCCATAACCAGGTATAACTCTTCCATTTTTTAATCTAGACCAACAATATTCTTTTAGTTCATTTTCTGAGGGCAAACCTCCAAATTCATCACGGACACTTAAAACAAACTTTAAACACTCTTGGTTCGCGAGTCCATGCAATGGTCCAGCAAGCCCATTCAAACCTGCAGTAACAGCATAATATGGATCAGATAAAGCTGACGCCACAGTGTGAGATGCAAAAGCGCTAACATTCCCACCTTCATGATCACAGTGTAACATGAAATAGAGTTGCATTAGCCTATGAAAGTCTCCAGAATCATCTGGTAATCCAATCATATGAACAAAATTACCTGCCCAATCTTTTTTAGAATCAGGCTCTATCCTAGCCCCCTTTTGAAATCTCATCCTATATATTCCTGCTCCAAGAGCAGGTAATTTTGCAAGCAATCCAATACCATCTTCTAGTATCGCCTCCCAGAACTCACTTTTTGGCATTCCATCATCATACCTTTTTCGAAAAACACTTTCCCCCTGCATGGAAAGGATACCCGTGTTGAACATAGTCATAGGATGTGCATCTTCTGGCATTTCCTTTAATATATTCCAGACATAATCAGGGACGTTAAGTTGGGATGAAAATTCATCTTTAAGATCATTGGTCTCTTCTTCACTCGGCAGTCTACCAGTTAATAAAAGGAAGAAGACTTCTTCAGGAAGTATATGGGTTATATCAAGTAGCGGGATACCTCTAATGATCAAACCTTTTTCTGCTGAAACAGATGAGGTATCGCAGACGAATGCTTTTATCCCTCTCATACCTGAGTATGCCTGTGAAACAGTAACCTCGCTAATGGTCTTTTCACCCTTCTCATCAAGGATTTTTTTTATATCAGCCTGTATCTTTGGAATCTGATTCCTTAGTTCTTCTTTCAGCAAATTCATAGTGTATACCTCAAAATTATAAATAGCTATTTAACAGTTATAATTTAAACATTCTATCTTTTATCTGGAGAACTTAATCAAGTGAACGCACAACCAATCCCGACCTAAGTTTTGGTTCAAACCAAGTGGATTTTGGAGGCATTACTTTTCCCTCATCTGATACTGTTAAAAGCTGTTGAATAGTGACAGGGTATAGCGCAAATGCCACTTTAGCATCTAGTCCGCACCTACGTTCAAGTTCACCAAGACCTCTAATACCACCAACGAAGTCAATCCTATTACTTATGCGAGGATCATCTATCTTTAAAATCGGTTCAAATATATGGTCTTGCAG
>MDTB01182288.1_pt1 | contig 17233 bp, 15 predicted proteins | sample 811161 | NCBI WGS metagenome assembly MDTB01 (sample SAMN05326650, study PRJNA326480) | marine metagenome | isolation source: seawater | place: Mediterranean Sea | collected 2009
CACGTTGATAGGCTGGATGTGGAAGCGCAGTAATGCGTGCAGCTGACCAGTACTAATAGCTCAATTGGCTTGATTTATGCACTGAAAAAAATTTTTGTATTATTGAAAGGTAAATTTATGATTTTAAATAAGAACGTTAAGACTTTGAATAGCAAAGGCTATGTAATTCTTAGAAATGTTATTCCAAAAACATTAATTAACGAAACAAAAAAATATGCAGCAGAATTACTTCGCTGCAAACCTGATAGTAAATCAATCACAAAAAGTATGGCCAGGTTAGAGTCTAAAAGTAAAAAAAAATTTCATGATTTTTGTTCTTTACTTGGTTTTGTTGATCCAGTTTTAAAGACTGCATATCGTAATAAAATATCTAATATTGTTCACAGAATTTTTAAGAATAAAAATGTTTATCTTTCTGATAGCTGTGTTTTCTATAATAAAGCTGAAGTGAAGAGGTTACAGTATGATTGGCATGTTGAACAATCATTTTATCCAAATGTAAAAGAAGTTATAACTTTATGGTATCCGTGGCTATATAAGGTGAATGAAAAAAATGGAACAATGATAATAGCCAACGACTCTAATTTATATGAAGGTTATAAAGTAAAAAAGATTGCAAAAAAAAATTCTCTAACTCAAATGAAAATTGACCAAAAAGAATTGGATCATCTAAAATTTACACATTGTAATCTAGAAATTGGTGATGCAATTTTGTTTAATTTAAAAGTTGCTCATAAGACAGGAAATAATACTTCTGGCGTGCCGAGAACTACAATGGTTTTAAGGTATACAGACTATACTGGACGGTTTAATAACCCTTGGACAAAATCAAATTAATAATCCAAAAACAAGAATAGTTGTTCTAGATTTATTTATTATATATTGAGATTTTAATTTCCTCCAATTTTAATTAATTTTTTTATTGCCAAGGTTCCTATCCGCATTCCCCAGTATTGCTTTTCGCCAATAAAATATGAAACTTCCGAAGTTTTATTGAGGTAATCAATTGGACCCAATTTTATATTGGATTGATTTATGCACTGAAAAAAATTTTATTAATAGATATTAAATAGCTATAAGTATCTTTCGTTTATTTTACGAAGTCTAATACTTTTAGCTGGATTTCCAAAGTAAATTTTTTTTGAACTACAGTTTCTTGTTACGACTGAACCTATTCCGATAACAACATCTTTTTCAATCTTTATATTATTTTTGATAACAGAGCCACTTCCGATGTGACTTCTTTCTTTTAGAATAACACTTCCGTTTGTAATGGCCCCAGGGGCGATACTAGAAAAATCCTTAAATGTATTATCATGCTCTATAATAGAACCAGTATTTATTAAACAATGTTCACCTATCTTACAGTTTGAATTTATAATAGAACCCTTCATCACAATTGATCCTTTACCAATTTTGTTATTTTTGGATATCAGTGTTTCGTTTGATATGTAAGTATACCATTTTATTTTTTTATACTTAGTTTCCATTTCTTTTTTTATTTTTTCTCTTGTAAAATTATCACCAACTGCAATTATAAATAAAATATTTTTTATTTTTTTCACTTTTGAATAAATCGGGATTTGTTTTTTTTGTATAAAAATTTTTTTTAACTTCTTGTTTTTTGAGTCAAAAAAACCAATCAAATTTACTTTTTTTGAATTCACTATTTCAAAAGCTAAAATTTTTGCTTGAAGTCCTGAACCAATTATAATTAATTTTTTTTTCATATTTTAACAACTTCATCTTTTAAGAAATTTTTTTTAGCTTTTTTACCTATAATCTTTTTTATGTCCATAGGAGAGATTCCCTTGTTTGATCTTTTACAAGTTAAATTTTTTAACGAAAATTTTTCATTTTTTTTTATCATATTTCTTGCTACCAAAAATTTCCTAACAATGTTAACATTTTTTTTTTCACATTTTTGTATTTCTTTTAAATCTTTTCCAAGAATTTCATCTGCATTTTTTATCTTCTTTATCATTTTTTCAAGTTCAAAAAAATTTATTGAAGCTTTATGATCTGGCCCAATTAATTTTTTATTTATAGTAAAATGTTTTTCTACAAACAGCGCACCAGCATAAACAGCAGCTATTGGCGCATTAATACCGATAGTATGATCTGAAAATCCTATATTAAGTAAAAAATCATTTTTCATTTTATTTATTACTCTTAAATTTAAATATTTTGGTTTTGTTGGATATTCCGTTACACAATGCATTAAAACTATTTTGTTTTGAATTTTCTTTAAGTGGTTGTGGTTGATTATTATTACTTTGTTCTTAATACATCTGTATATACGTTTTTTAGCTATTAAATTTATTGCATTTACTATTTCAGAATTGTTGCTCATACCTGTAGATAAAATAATCTTATAGTCATTTAATTTAATTTTTTTTAGTAAAAAAGAGTTTGTTATTTCACCGGATGGTATTTTCAAATAATTTTTATATGTTATGGAATTCACTAATTTAAGGCTTTTTTCATCGAAAATAGATATCATGAAATCAATATTCAATTTTTTTGAATATGAGATTATATTTTTTAGAAATTTTACATTAATTTCTAGTTTCTTAATTAATTCGTATTGTGAATCTACATTTGATTTTTTTTGATATGGTGCAAGAGTTGAATATTTAGTTACCATACTGCTAGTATCAAATAATTGAAATTTAATTGCATCAGCGCCTGCTTTTTTAGCATAATAAATTAGAGATTTTGCAATTTTAGTAGATCCATTATGATTTACTCCAGCTTCAGCAATTATATAAGTTTTGTTATTTGAATTTGATGTCATAAAATTTATTAACTAGATTAATTTTTTCAAAATTTAAGATCTGAAATATTTTTTTTGAGATTAGTTTAGAAGTCTCTTTAAGTTTTTTTTTTATCTTTATTCTTTTATTTATATATTTCTCTATTTTCTTTGATATCTCCTTAGAGTCAAAAGATGCATGGACAATATTTTTTTCAAAATTTCTACCATTCTGTCTATTGCCAATATTTAAAGAATAAACCTCTGCGCTTGGTGTTTCAAGTACACCACTTGAAGAATTGCCGATAACTAAATTTACATTCTTTAGTAGATTGATGTAATCTTGTCTTCCAAGTGATTTAATTATTTTCGTATTGTCATTTTTTTTTATAAAAACATCTATTGAATTTATAAATATTTTTGATCCAGGATCTGAATTGGATGATGTAAATATATAAAAGTATTTATTTTTATATTTTATAGCCTTTAAAACTGAGGATATTTGCTTTTTATAACTGACATTACTTATAGTTTCAGGATGAAGTGTGACCAATGCAATCTTTTTATTTAAAGGAATTTTATATTTTTTAAAAAAATTTATCTTTGATGTTATTTTAACCTTTCTAAAATTTTCCTCACCAAGTGATCCGAAATCAAAAATTCTTTTTGGGCTTTCCCCTAATTGCATTAGTCTTTTTTTATAAATATTATTAGTAACAAAATGGAAATTAGAAAACTTAGATATAGCATGTCTAAGTTTATCATCAAACGCTCCCTCAGTTAATTCTCCACCATGTAAGTGAAAAATTGGGATTTTATTTAAAAAACAACAAAAGCTGAAAATAAAAGCTTCATATCTATCACCTAATACTACCGCAGAAGATGGATTATGTTTTAATATTTTAAGCGAGTATTCTCGTAAAATTTTTGAGCAATAAAGCGATAGTGGCTCAGAATTAGAATATGATTTTAAATCTGATTTTATTTGAATTTTAATACCATCTCTCAATATTTCTTTATATGTATTACCATATTGTTTTGAAAAATGATCAGAACCAGCAAAGATTAATGTTTGTAATTTATTATCTAATTTTTTTATTAAGTTAGACATAATCCCATAATCTGCTCTGGAACCTGTAAAAATGATTATTTTTTTTTTTATCATTAAAATCTGTTATTTTTAATAAATTTCAGCATTTGAGTTTTAATAGTAAAATCATGTTTTAGTTAAAGTTATAGTTATTATGTCCATTTTTTAAGTTTGCTTTACTTAAATTAATTAAATTTTCATTATCATTTTTAAATTGGTGCTCAAGTGATTTGAAAAAATTGTTATTAACATTTTTATTTTTTTTTAAAAGATTGTATGAGTTTCTCCAAAAATCCTCTTTATTGTAATTCATAGTATGGTCAGAACGATAGATTGTGGGAATTTTCACTTTAGTAATTACCCTAAATACATAGTTGAAAATAATGCTTTTCTCTATTTGAGTTTTATTTAATTTTTTAATTTTAGATATATTTTTCAATAAATCGTAATATTCTTTCTTGCTTGATGGTTCAATATTAAATCCAAAACCTTTATAATAAGTATCACCACAAATAATAACAGGAACACCAAGCGCAGAATATTCATGACCACAGCTACCATGTGATGTGATAACTAGATCTACGATGTTGTAAATATTTTTAAGGTTATGATCTGAAGGAAATATCTTTATATTGTTATCTTTTATATCTATGAATTTATCTACAATTGAGTTAGTTCCAACTTTAGAGTCATAGCTTTTGAATGATTCACTTGGATGAGGTTTTATAATCCAATTAACATTTTTATTTAGTTTAATTTTTTTTAGAGTGTTTTCTAACCAATTTATATTATCTTTAAACAAGTTCCATCTATTGACATAATTACCATCCACTAAATTATGGCAAAGTATTAGTACGATAGGTTTTTTATCATGCCAATTAAAAAATTTCCTTAAATATTTTACACTTTCAAAATATAAATGAGATTTTCTTGATTTTATTAATCCTAATTTTTGAATATCTTCGTTTCCTAAATCTTTTTTTATTTCATTAGTAATTTTTTTTTCAGAAATATTAATTTTAGAGTTTTTGTATTGATTATAAAAATGATTTACAAGATTTATATCAACTGAGGCTCTATTTAAATTTATATCTTTAAATTTATTATATCTTATTAATCCAATAGGCTGGAGACCATATCTCGAATATATAACGATTTTATTTTTTAATGCGTTCTGAAATAATACTCGAAATGGAATGAATTGTTTTTCGGATTGAATTAAATATTTATAATTTTTTTGTTTTAATAATTTTATGAACAAATCGTTATAATATAAAATATTGGCCATAAAATAATAAAAAAAAAAATCTATTTTAGGAGTCGGATTCTTTTTATACCTTACATAGCTCTCATATACGTTTTTACCTATTTCAATATTTTTAATCTTAAAATTTATTATTTGATCAATATTTTTTAGCTGGCTTAAGATATAAAAACTCTTTAGAAAATAACTTATTTTTGAGATATAATTACCATCACTTATTTCAATAATCTCGTTTATACCAAAGCTATTCATTATTTCTTTCGAAATAATATCTCCCTTTTTAATCATGCCAACACAATCACATTTATTTATCAAACTCAATTTTTTACCAACAATGCAATTAGGTATTAAATAATGGGGATGATTAATAAGGCTCTCAATTAAAACTTTATTTTTGTTATTTAATTTTTTTTGTGCCCAAATTAAATAATTTGTCTTGATGTAATTATTTATATTTTCATCAAAAAATACAACTCTTTTTTTTTGACTAAATAATGTAGAAATATAATTTTTAACAATTTTATTTCTAAGAAGAAAATTTCTTAAATTTATAATTACATTTTGAATTTCTTTCAAAAAATATAAATTCAAATATATGATTAGTTTAACTATTTTCATTTTTATAATAGATTAACCTTACAATTACTGTTCAACTATTGAACAATATATATACAAATATAAATATTTACAATCCAATTTTTATTATATAGAATATTGTTCAAATATTGAACAAATGATCGAAGATAAAGACAAATTTGAGATTTTGAGAAAATTAGATGACAAAGGATCTGAGACGCAAAGAAATTTATCAGATAAATTAGGTTTTAGCTTAGGCAAGTTAAATTACTGTCTGAAATATCTTAAAAACCATGGTTTAATTAAAGTTTCCAGATTTAGAAAAAGTAAAAATAAATTAAAATATATGTATGTGCTTACACCCCGAGGTTTGAAAGCGAGATCAAAATTAACAATAGATTACATGAAATTGAAGATGAAAGAGTATGATGAATTAAAAAAAGAATTAAAAAAATTTAAAGATTAAAAACCACGATGTCATATAAAAACAAAATTCTTATAACTGGGGCGGCAGGTTTTATTGGTTCGCATCTTGTAGAATATTTACTTAATAAAAAATATAATGTTATTGGTTTTGATAGATATAATTCAAATGATGATTGGGGTTGGCTAGAAAAACTAAAAAAATTAAAAAATTTTGAATTTATCCTGGGAGATATAAGAGATTACGACTCTGTTTATAATGCTGTAAAAAAATGTGATAGTGTTTTTCACTTAGCTGCATTAATTGGAATTCCATATTCGTACATTTCTCCAACTGCATACGTAAAGACAAATGTAGAAGGTACCCTGAATGTTTTAGAGGCATCAAGAAATTTGAAAATTAAACAAATTCTTGTTACATCAACCAGTGAAGTTTATGGAACAGCAAAAAAACAAAAATTGAATGAAGAAGATAAATTAGTTGCACAATCTCCATATGCAGCAACCAAAATATCTGCTGATCAATTAGCTCTAAGTTTTTTTAAATCATTTAATTTGCCAGTAAAAATTGTTAGACCATTTAATGTCTATGGGCCAAGGCAGTCATCAAGAGCGATAATTCCTACAATTTTAAGTCAAGCTCTTTCAGGCAAGAAAATAATTACATTAGGAAATAAGAACTCAATAAGAGATTTTACTTATGTAAAAGATGTCTGTAGTGCATTTGAGAAAATATACCAATCAAAAAAATTTTTAGGTCAAGTAGTAAATATTGGTTCAGATCAAGAAATTTCAATAAAAAATATTGTTAGTAAAATATCAAAAATTCTTTCTGTAAATTTAAAAATTAAAAAAGACAAAAAAAGATTGAGACCTAAATTAAGTGAGGTAGAGAGATTAAGATGTAATAACAAAAAAATTTTGAAAAATAGCACTTGGAAGCCTGAATATGATTTAGATAAAGGTTTATTAAAATTAATTGAGTGGATGAACAAGAAAGAAAATTTAAATAAAATAAATAAATCAAATAAATATACAATCTAATGATTAACAACTCATACAAAGGTATATCTAGTGATATAACTAAAGTTATAAGAAGATTTACGAAAAAAAGATATGTTCCGTTACATGAACCTACTATTAGAAATTTGGATTTATCTCAGGTCAAAAGAAATTTATTATCTACACAAGTTTCTACTTCAAGTTCTGATACAATTAAATTTGAAAATAGTATATCAAAATTTACGAATTCAAAGTACTCTGTTGCAATTATAAACGGTACTTCTTCGTTACAACTTGCAATCAAAGTTCTTGATATTAAAGATAACGATGAAGTATTTATTCCTAGCTTAAATTATGTAGCAAGTTCTAACGCAACTTTGTATTGTGGTGCGATACCACATTATATTGATATAGAACTTGAAAATTTTGGTATAGATGTGAAAAAATTAGAAAAATATATTTTAAAAAATTGTATCTATAAAAAAAAAAAATTAATTAATAAAAAAACAAAAAGACCGATTACTGCGATTATTCCAACTCATATATTTGGAACAGCTTGTAACATTGATCAAATATTAAGAATATCTCAAAAGTATAACCTTAAAGTAATTGAGGATGCAGCTGAAGGATTTGGGAGTTTTTATAAGAAAAAACATTTAGGTACCTTTGGCCATGTAGGAGTTTTAAGTTTTAATGGAAATAAAATTATTACCACAGGTGGCGGCGGTGCAATGTTAACTCAAAACAAAAAATATTATCTCAAAGCTCTAAAATTAGCTAAGATAGCAAAAAAAGAAAAAAATTTTTGGGACTATGATTATTCAGAACTAGGTTACAATTTTAGATTGCCAGGTATTAATGCCTCATTAGGATTATCGCAAATTAAAAATATAAATAATTTATTAAAAAGAAAAAAAATAATTTTTAATAAAATGAAATTCTTATTTAAAAAAAATAAGAATTATAGTTTAGTAGTTCAGCAAAATAACTCTGAGTCAAATAACTGGTTAAATAATATTTATATATTTAATTCTAATTATTCTTTGAGAAATAAAATTATCAATACAATGTTGAAACAAGGAATATCAGTTAGACCTGTTTGGAAATTAATGCATAAAATAAAATATCTTTCAATTTACCCAAAAATGAATCTGGAAAACGCAGTCAAAGCCGAAAAAAGTTTAATTAGCATACCAAGCAGTCCAAGTTTAATAAGATGATTAAAAAAAATAATTTTGATAAAAATGTAATATTTGACAGTTTAAAAATAAAAGATGTAATTCAAATTCTTCAAAAATTACCTTATAAATTCTGTTTAGTAATTAATAATAATAAACAGTTTATTGGAACAGTAACAGATGGAGATATTAGAAGAGGGCTTTTAAAAGATTATGACTTAAAAGATAAAGTTGAAAAAATTTATAATAAAAAAGCTTTTTATACAAAAAAAAAGATTTCACAAATACAAGTCGATAATTTATTAAATATCAAACAAATAGCCTTTTTTCCTTTGCTAGATAAACAAAATCGAATTAAAAAAGTTTATTTGTCCTCTGAGCATAAGGAGGTAGAAGTTTTAGATAATTATTTGTTGATTATGGCAGGAGGTAAGGGAAAAAGACTAAGACCATTTACCAAAAAAATTCCCAAACCACTATTGCCAGTAGATGGCAAACCTATAATTGAAAAAATTATAACTTCTGCGAAAAAACAAGGCATAATAAATGTAATTGTTTCAATCAATTATCTAGCAAACAAGATCAAAAATTATTTAAGCGATGGTAGTCATTTAGGAGTTAAAATAGATTATATTAGAGAAAATAAACCACTTGGAACGGCTGGATCAATTTTTTATTTTAAACAATTTAAAAAACCACTAATTGTTTCAAATGCAGACATTATTTCAAATATTAATTATTCTGAGATGTTAAAGTATCATAAGAGATATAATTCATATATTACAATTGGTGCCATATCCAACTATGAAAAAAGCGACTATGGAAATATTTTTTTTAAAAATAATGAGGTTATTAAAATTGAAGAAAAAAAAGAAAAAAAAGTTTTTATAAACGCTGGAATTTACATTCTAAGTCCGAAAGTTAAAGATTTTTTTATTAAAAAAAAATACTGTGATATGACAGATTTAATTCATGATGGAATTAAAAGAAAAAAAAAAATAGTTATATTTCCTTTTCACGAAAATTGGTTTGATCTTGGTTTGAAGGAAAAATATTTAAAACATAAAAAAAAAAAGTATGCTCAATTTAAAAAATAAAATTTGTATTGTAACTGGATGTAACGGATACGTTGGAAAAACAATAGTCAAAAAATTATATGCTCTCGGAGTAAAAGTAATTGGTACTGATATTATACAAAAAAATGATAAAAAATTAAAATATTTTTATAAACTAGATTTAAATAAAAAAATAGAAATAGAAAATTTTGCTAAAATAATTAATCGCAAGTTTAAAAAAATTGATATTTTAGTAAATAATGCAAGTTATGTTGGAACTAGTAAAGTTGGTAAAAATAATTTTGAAAAAACATTCTATAATGAAAAATTTGAAAGATTGAATTTAACAAATACAATTTATTTTACTAATTTAATATTGAAAAATTTACAAAAATCGAAATCTAGTTCAATAATAAACATATCATCAATATACTCTCTTTTAGGTTTTGATTACAATTTGTATAAAGGTACAAATATGAAAACACCATTGGCTTACGGAATTTCAAAGGCAGGCTTGTCTCATTTCTCAAAAATGCTTTCATCTGCATTGCCTCCAAATATTAGAGTAAATTCGATTTCCCCCGGAGGAATATATAGGAGGCAACCAAAAAAATTTATTAAAAAATATCTTAAAAAAACGCCTCTAAAAAGAATGTGCAGAGAGGAAGATGTTGCAAATGCAGTAGTTTTTTTTTCAAGCGATTTATCAAATTATATAACTGGTCAAAACTTAATCATAGATGGGGGTTATTCAGCTTCCTAAATGATAGATAAATTCAAAGTAATTACAGATAAAAAAGATAAATTTAATTTGATTTTATTTTTTTTTTTACTCTTGATTGCTACCTTTATAGAAATGATTGGATTAGGTTCGTTGCCTATTTTTGCTATGGCAATAGTAGATTCAGAATCATTGATAGAAAAATTACCAACTTTTTTTACTTATGATTTTGTTAATGATTTGAACCAAAAAAAATTAATTATCTACCTATCATTAACTGTAACAATAATTTTCTTAGCTAAAAATTTATTTCTAGTTTTTGTCAATTTTTTTAATGGTTTGGTAATAAAAAGAGTAAGAAAAAATTTAACTAATAAGTTATTTAAAAATTATATTAATTCCAATTATGAGTTTCATATTTCAAGAAATTCCGCTGATTTAATAAGAAATGTTTATACTGAAGTGGCTAGATCGATTTATTATTTAGTTGGACATATATCATTAATTAAAGAGTCATTAATTTTAATCGTAATTTTGGTTTTATTAATTATTGCTAACTCGATGGTAGCAGTTTTAATTTTTGGCTTTTTGGGATTTTTTTCTTTTCTATTTTTTTTATACACAAGAAAAAGTTCAAAAGTGAGGGGTAAATTTATTCAGGAATATTGGGGAAAACAAACTAAAACACTTAAGCATGGACTAGGGTCCATTAAAGAAATTAAAATGTTAAATAAAGAAAATTTTATCTCAAAAATTTTTGATTTTAACACTGAAATGATTGAGAAATACAATTTTATTCAATCATTCATTGTAACTTTACCAAGACTATTCTTAGAAGTTGCAACAATTTTAGCAATAACAATTGTTTGCTCTTTATTTGTTATCTCAGATAAATCTGTAGAAAATATTATACCAATTATTGTACTTATTTCTGTTTCAGCTATCCGATTAATACCAAGCTTTAGCACAATATCGCAATCTATAGCGACCATAAAATACCAATCACCTGCTTTTGATCTAATAGTTAAAGAATTGAATGAAATGAAAAAAGCTACAAAACACCATAGAGAAATTGATCAAATAAAACATGTTGATATTTTTTTTAAAAAAAAAATCGAGGTCAAAAATTTAATATTTAAATACCCTTCAACGGAAAAAAAAGTTATAGATAATCTATCAATAAGTATAAACAAAGGAGAAACAATTGGAATTGCAGGCGCATCTGGTGAGGGGAAAAGTACTTTACTAGACTTAATTTGTGGGCTCTTAAAACCAACTAGTGGGCAAATATTAGTTGATGAAATTGATATAAATTCAAAAAAAAATAATTGGAAATCTAAAATTGGATACGTTCCTCAGGATATATATTTATTGGATGATTCAATTAAATCCAATATAGCTTTTGGTATAGATGATGAGAGTTTTTTACCCTCTCAATTTGAAAAAGCAATCAAGATGTCTCAATTAAGTGAATTCTTAAAAAATTTACCAGAAAAAGAATTGACTTATGTGGGTGATGATGGTGTTAGACTTTCCGGAGGCCAAAAGCAGCGTATTGGTATTGCTAGAGCATTATATTTTTCGCCAGAGGTTTTAATATTAGACGAACCTACTAGTGCTTTAGATGAAAAAAATGAAGCTTTAATATTGAATGATATTTACAATATAAAATCTAACATTACTTTAGTGATTATCTCTCATAAAAAAAAAATATTTGAAAAATGTGACAAAGTTATAGAAATCAAGTCTGGAAAAATAATATTGTAATTTAAATGAGGCAATTAGCTTTTCTTACAAGTTTTAATAGTTTACATGGCACATTAGAAGTAAAGAGGGAAATGTTTGATACATTTTCAAAATCATTAAAAGAATTTTATATAATTAACACAGATAATTTAGTTTATTGGCCTAATTTTAAAAAATTTTCGTATAATGAAAAAGATATAAAAATTAATAAAAATCAAATTAAACAATCAAATATTAAATTATTTGATCCAAAAAATGAAAAAGAATTTTATTTATTTTCTAAAGAAAAAAAACTTATCATAATTAACAATTTTGGTAAGAATTTTTTTTCTTTAAAGATTTATTTTTTATTAAAACGTTTAAATATACCACAAGTATATATTGAAAATTTAGGCTCAATTGGCATGCCTGTACACTTTGATAATAAAAATTTTGTAAGATATTTGAATCACCGTATTTTTCAGGAAATATTCTCTAAGTTCATTACGCCATTATTAGTATTATTAAGATTTGTTCCTAGAATTGAAATTCATTTTACCTCAAAAAAATTAGAACTTAATCAAGCTAAAAAAAAATTAATTAAAGGGTTTTTATTTAAAAAAAAATTACTTTTTGCCAAAGAATATAAGCTAATAAATAGCAGATCTTATGATTCTATTATTGAAAAAAAATATAGTATAAAAGAAAAATATATAACACATTTAAATGCAGAGATGAATGGAAGACATGAGATTGAGACCAGAGGATATTTACCAAAAAATATTGTTGATAGACATTATTTCCACTTAAGAAAATTTTTAAAAAAATTATCAAAAGATTTTAGAAAACCTGTAATAGTTTGTCTTCATCCATCAATAAATTCAAGAGAGGTAAAAAAATTTAGAAAATCTGGCTTACTAAGAGGTTTTAAAATAGTACAATATAAAACCAAAGAATATATATATAAATCCTTCCTAGTGACTACTTTCGATACTAGCGCGATTGTTGACGCTGCAATCCTGAAAAAAAGAATTATTGGTTTATGGTCAAAATATATGGATGTAAATCAAATAAAACATTCAAAAACTTATCCATCTAAAATCGGTTTTTCTAGAATTAATTTTGAAGATTTCAAATATAATAAAAGTCAATTATTGGATTTATTGAATAAAAACAAAAAAAAATATAGTTTTTTTTTGAAAAATTATCACATCCATAAAAAAAAATTAAAAGGAAGTGATGAGATAATCAACATTTTAAAGAGAAAATACAAAATATCTTAACATTAAATATTTTTATTTCTTAAATTTTGAATAAATAACTAAATCTTGATATTTTTTCCCAATTTTTTCATGTTTTCTAAATTTACTCTCAAATTTCATTTTTGATTTAATAAAAAGTTTTAGCATTGGTTTATTTGATATGGCAGTTCCAGCATAGACTTTTCTTATCTTTAATTTTTTAAATGTATAATTTATCGCTGTTTTCCAAGAATCTAAACCATATCCCTTAGATTTAAATTCATAATCTCCAATTAAGATACCAAGATTACAAGTTTTATGATTTCTGTCTATCCGACCGATTATGGTTCCAATAAATTGATTTTTTTTAGTTAAAATTTTAAAAAAAATATCTTTATTTTTTTTTAATAAGTTAAAATCAATCTTTAATTTCTTTATATTTTGGGTTTCAAACCTTTGATTGCTAAATTTTAATAGTTCTTTATTGTTTAACCAAGATATATATTTTTTGTTATTTAAATCTTTATACTTGAATGGAGTTAGATTTACTTTATTACCTTTTATAATCATTTAGTAATGGATAATGGCAACTATTTAGAATATATAAAAATCTATGAAGTTCAACAAAAATAGCTTTTTTAATTTCGACTACTTAATAATGATAAATGGAAATAAAAAGTTTTTTTATGAAAAATTAAAATTTATTAAAGAAAACCCAGATAAAAATTTTTTAGGGGCAACTTTTAATCACCGGTCATTCAGTTTATTAGATAAAAGCACAATTAAAAAAGAATTAGAATTTTTAAATATAAATCATCTAATGTTTTCAATTAGGCCTTCCGCCAAAGATATCATAAAGAAAAATTTTAAAAAAAATTTTTCTTTTTATAAAAATTTCCTACAATTATATTTTTGCGCTTTATTGTCCATTAAGTATGGAATTACAAAAATTGTAATAGATAATGATATTAAAAATAATTTAAATTTATCTAAAGATTTGAATAAATATTTTCAAAAAAATTTAAGAGAAATATCAAAAAAAATCGATTTTAAGAATAAAAAACTTACTTTTTTTAATTTGATCAATCTTAATGAATTTAATCTAAATAAAATTGAAATAAAAATTTTAAATTGTAATTTAGAATATAAAAAAAAGATAAATAAGTTCCCTAAAAAAGAAAAGGATATTTTTTGGCTAGGATTTGATGACAATTTTAAAGAAGTTCCACGCAATAAGATTTATGAGAAAGATAATTGGTACTTAAAAAAAATAAAATCTAAAGTTGGTGAACCCCTTTTTAAAAATCTTAAATATTGTTCTCGATGTTGTTTACCCGAAACATCTGAAGGAATAAAATTTGATGAATTTGGGGTATGTAAAATTTGTAGAACGTCAGAGGAAAAAATGAACATAAATTGGGACAATAGAGAAAAAATATTAAAAGGAATTTTTTTAAAATATAAAAAAAAAGACAATTATGATTGTTTATTACCAATCAGCGGTGGAAAAGATAGCATGTTTCAATCCTATAAACTTAAAAATATCTATAATCTAAATCCGCTTAGTGTAACCCACTCTCAAAATTGGTTATCAACTATTGGAAGATATAACCTTGAAAATTGTTTAAGGCAGTTTGATTTAGATCATTTGAACTTTATACCAAATAGAAAAATTGTTAATAATGTTGCAAAAAAATCTGTCTATAAAATTGGCGATGCCTGTTGGCATTGTCATATAGGTGCTGGATCTATCACAATGCAAACTTCAGTTGCTTGGAATTTAAAATTGGTTGTATTTGGTGAAGCACCTGCAGACACAGATGCAAGAGGTGAACATAAAAAAATAAGTGAAGTCAGCCCATATAAATTTATCAACGAGTCGGCAATATATAAATATTCATCTTTTACAGACAAAGATATAAAAAAAAAAGATCTTTCACATTGGATTTATCCCAACAAAGATGAGATTAAAAATGTAAAAGTTATACATTTAGGACAATATTTATTTTGGGATGAACATAAAAATATAGACTTAGTTAGTAAGGAGTTTGGGTGGAAATCTGGACCTGTTGAAAATACATATAAAACTTATAAAAGTGTAGAATGTGTAATGGCGGGTGTTCATGATTATTTTAATTTTATAAAAAGAGGGATCGGTAGAGCAACCGTTCATGCATCAGAGGATGTCAGAAGAGGCTTAATTAATAGAGAAAAAGGGTTTGAATTAGCAAAAGAGTTTGATATCCAAAAACCACTAGCTCTTAAATTTTACAAAAAAATCACTAATCTTAGTGAGAGACAAATTATAAAATCACTTAAAGATTCAAGAAATAAAAGTAAGTATGCATCAAAACTTAAATAAAGATTTTGAGTTATCTTTTAAATATTGGAAAAAAATTAAAAATTTAAAAAGAAAAGAAATCAAAAGATATTTTGAAAATTTTATTAAAAGATATTTAAAACTTAATAAAAAATATTTATTTAATAAAGAAATTTCAAAGTCTTATATCAATAATCAAATTGAAGCTATTTACAGAAATAAAAAAAAAAATATGAAATTTTTACCAATAGGAATTAAAGATAATATGAACACAAAGTTTTTGAGCACAAATTATGGTCTTAGTATAAAAAAAAATTTTATGGTTGGTAATAACGCAAATGTTGTTGAAAAACTAATAGATAATGGAAGTATAATTTTTTCAAAAACACATTGTGCAGAATATGCGGTTCATCATATAGATAAAAAATTTAACGTAAATCCCAATAACAAAAAGCACATCGCCGGCACTTCGTCATCAGGATCAGCGATAGCAGTAGCTTGTGGAGCTTTACCCGTTACATTAGGCACACAAACAGCAGGTTCTATAATAAGACCTTCCAGCTTTTGTGGTGTATTTGGTTTTAAACCTACATTTGGCTCTATTGATAGAACGGGTATTTTAAAGAATAACGATTTATTTGATACCGTTGGTATAATAGCATCTGAGATAGAATTTATACAATTGGTGTTTAAAAATATTCTTAATGATTCTAAAAACTTTCCTTGGATTGAAAAATACAATTCAGAGTATAAAAAATTTAAAAATAAAAAAAAATTTATAATTGGGTATTTTGATCAATCACTTAATATTTACAAAGATATTAAACCTGATGTTAAAAAATTTTATGAGGAAAAGCTTAATAAATTAAAAAAAGAATTTCAACTAAAGTCAATCAATGGCAAACTATTTAAAAAATTTCACAATTATCATGATGTTCTCTATAATAAATCTCTGAGCTATTATTTTAAAAATTATACTCAAAATAAAAAAACATTTAGTCAATCTCTAAGAAAAATGATTAACAAAGGAGAAAAAACAAACTTTAAAGAATACAATTCAGCTTTAAAAAAATTAGAAATTTTAAAAAAAAAATAAGATTAGAAACTTCAAAATTTGATTTTATTGTTGTACCCTCAACTTTTTCAAGAGCTCCAAAAATTAACAAAACAGAGATTAAAGACACCTGTCTTATTTGGACGACAATGGGATACCCATGTATAAATATACCTTTTGAAGATAACGAAAATAATTTACCATTTGGGTTGCTTTTAGTTTCAAATGAATTTACAGATTTTAATTTATTAAAATTTTGTATTCAAAAAAGAATTATCAAATTTTAAAATTTATTTATGTGATGAATTAAATTTTTTAACTTTCATCCTCATAAATATTTAAACCAACTTTTTTTGAAAACTTTTAAGCAAAATTTAACTTCGATAAACCTCTAACCGAGTTAACACTATTCATTACTTTTATATGTTTTTTTAGTATTATTTAAGCCAAGATTCCAAAAACGTGGATCTTTAAGCAAACTATCATTTATCTCTATACTACTAAAATCATATTCCTTTTTTTTGGTCTCAATTTTTTTTAATTCTTTGATAAAACTAATTAGATGAGATTTATGACCCAAACCTATTACTACTTTGTCAATTAATTTATTTTGTAAAACAAATCTTAAGCAACCATTAAGCTTGCTCATTTTATTTAGCATTAAAAAAGACTCCCATTCTGAAAAATGGTTTTTCCATTTATGAAAATATTTATGATTATTTGTATTTGTTAAAAGAATTCCCTGCAAAAAAATTGATCGTGCATGAAGTTCTATTTTTTTTTGTTTTAAAGCTTTAAGATAATTTTTATCATTAAATGATTGATCAAA
>MDTB01189851.1_pt1 | contig 17232 bp, 20 predicted proteins | sample 811161 | NCBI WGS metagenome assembly MDTB01 (sample SAMN05326650, study PRJNA326480) | marine metagenome | isolation source: seawater | place: Mediterranean Sea | collected 2009
CATGAATATTGTATTTTTGAAAAATATGTATTTTATTTATGTATTTTTAATTTGATAACTGGTACATTTGGTTTTATTTTCACCTTTGTAATGATTATGGAATGTTTAAAATCTATTTATTATAACGCTGCATACATCGACCGGTTAAAAAAGATACCTTCCAGTGGAAACTTTAATGAAACCTTTCATTTATTATTGGGCAAATGGTTTTTTATTCCATCGGTACGTCATGAAGAAATAAATATTTTTTATGAACGAGAAATAGAAAACACACTTTCCATCTTAAAAAAAACACGATATTTATAAAGACGAATAATATATAATGGAAGAGGAAGAAATACAAGTATCAGAAGATGAAATACGAAAAGAAATGATAAAGGAATGGTGTGGAAAAGTAACGAAAAATGAATTACCTGAAATAAAAAAAGATACAAGTATAACAAAAAGTTTAATGCAATCGGATATGATTTTAAAAGTTCAGAAACGTATATCTGTCATGTTAGAAAAACCCATGAATGGTTCACCGGGCTTGATATTTGATCTTGACTCTGATGATGAATTTAATTCTTGAATCATGGCAATAAATTTTTTAAGAATTTCTAGTTCATCTTTATTTGTAGATTTTTTTATTTTTTCGTATTTCTCTATTATATTTTTTATCAAATGTTTCTTATCTTTGTTTACCAAATGAAATGCTATCCATGAACCTAAGAAATCGCCCAGTATATGTGAAATAATAACCCAACCATTACCAGATACCAACAAAATAATAGATATGGCATAAGCAGCTGATTTACCAAATTGTATTAATTCCAATGTACCAAACAAATCACAACGATTGTTTCTTTCTTGTATGGAGAGAGACATTAATTCCCTATGATTTTTTCCGGAGTACGTCCATAATATATGTCTACCAATTTGTAAAAAAAATACAGTCACCAACGCCACCCAAAAATAAACATTAGATGGTTCACATATACCTAAATTATTAGAGGTGATTTCTGTAGTAAATAATTTATTTGTACAACTCATATATGAATTTTATAAACTCCTTTTATAATACTGTAAAAATAGAAATGCCAGTATATAAACCTTAGTTTATGAATTAATAAGAAATATGTCATCTAAAGATAAAATAATAGTATCGGCTTCCGCAATTTCATTTACACTAGTTTCATTGTTACTATTAGTAATAAATTCACTGATATTATCACATACAGCAAGCTACCATACTTATACTAACCCTTGTGATGCTGCTCGGAGACTGGGTGATGATCTAAATCCAGATGATACAAATAATATATGTATCTTAACTCCTGAACAATTGGGGTTTAAATCAACTGGACTTTTGGTAGCAAACGGGCTGTTGGGTACTACAGTAGCTCAAACAACAGCAACCGCAAACAATATGACACAACTAGAAAAGGTAGACCCAGAAGTTGTGCTCGGTGGTACAACTTACAACTTAAATGACGACATTATATCTCTTTGCCGACATAATTCCGACAAGAAAACCTGTAAACAAGTAGATTCATGTAAAACCGGATTCGACGGTGCTTATGAAAACGACGCTGCTGAACACGACTTTAGCGATGATGGATTGCATGGTAAAGACGATGATTGTAGTAATCACAAAATTCCAGATATTTGTTTGTTCACGGGATTTAAAGAAACCAACAAGGATAAAATAGGCCTTGTTTATACTACACAGACATTGGGTGTTGTTGGTATTATATTTGCAGCCACTGCTTTAACATTGTCCACATTGCACTTCATTGCCAATTTATGCTTACACCCATGTGGTGGATATTGCACATGCTGTGAAAGCTGCTGTGCTTCTGATGTTTTATGTTGTATATCCATGTATTTTGTTGATAAAGGTTGGGTGTGCACTCCCAGAAAACCACAAAATAACGTCGGATATGCTAGATACTTTGATTCGTGTTCTCAATGTGGTGCATTGACCTTTTTAACATTGTGGACGGTAATTGGCTTTTTGGCATTTACTATGGTAGCAGAAAATACTATTCTAGACCAATGTTACGGTGTTGAAGATGCCACTGTGTACGGTGCTGATAAAACGGCTAAAGATTTCATTGAATCTCTTACTGATTCCAAAGCAGCATATAAAAATTTGAAAGGTAGAGAAGCATCTTATACAGCATTGATTGTGTTGATATGTATTCACGCTTTCTTCTTTTTAATCGCAATGATAGGCTGGGGATGCGGAATTGATGAAGACAGCATGGATTCACATGATATGGTTCAAGGTTTTAGTAATGGTTTGTTTGAATGTTTTTCACGCATGCAAAAACAGTTCAGACCAAAAAATGGAGAAACTGAACCAGCGAAGAACCCAATGAGGAGTAGAAAAGCATTTTCTCCATCTGGTATAAGGTATAGTAGAGTACCATTGAGAGGTGATAATGGTGTATAATTAAATAGTAGGTTTAAATTTTAATTTATTTGATATCTCTTCTTGTTCTTCTACAACATCTTCACTCGTATTATCATTTTCCAATGTTGTGTGTTGCATTTCATATTCCATTAATGCGGTAGTAGCATCAATAGATTCTTTCCAGTACATATGTTCATTGTATTCCAATCCATTTATATCGCCTTCTTTAAATGATTCATCGTGTGTTTGAAATAAACCATGTGTTTGTATCAACTGTTTCCCCATATAGTTGGCCAAATAAAAGGTATCACTGTCATCTTTAAATGGTGAAAAATCTATGTTTGTCATATAAATTGGGTTTGTATCTTCCGTCTTTTTTTCTTTTATTCTACCGCCATTTAACAAACGTATTGATGATTGATTTTCCCAAAACCATTCATTAGTGAGTAATACTTTAGATGAACATGGGTTGAAATACACTTCATCCACGTCATTTTTATATTTCCACCAACCCGGTGCGCGTACATCTTTAACAATGTATAATCCCAGCTCCTCGTTATCAGCATAGTTTGTTAGCAATTCTTTTTTGTTATTCAAAAAATATTGACATTTATCAAACAAATCCATTTTTCTTTTTTCTGCCAGTTCATTTGGAATAATACCAGTAATAGGTATGGTACTATAGTAATCGGTTAATTTATCCTGCCATGTCTCCTTTAATTTCATAAAGTATTGTTTCATTTCATTTTTAAGTTCTACATCTTCACATTCATTGTATGTGTCAAATGCTTCAGGAACCATGTTTAGGAAATTTTTTACCGCTTCTATATTCATTTCCGAAATATTTGTATTGTTTGAAATATACTCCCCTCCTAACGCTTGTTCGAGAGTGTATGATGCTGATTTTTTAAAAAGATAAACTTGTTTATGTTCCGTGCAAAACATTATTAGTTAATATACATAATCTTTAATACTCAATATTTATAAACCTGACTATAAATGTTAATTCCATTTATATATCGATGGATGAAATTGTTGAATATACGTATATTGTACCTACCGAATGGTTCGGTAAAAATATTCAAACTAATTTAAATCAAGCCATTGTATTTGAAAACAAAGGAATACGAATTATTACTTCGGTAGAAAAGGACATTGCATCCGTAGAAACCTTGTTTATTTCATTATTAACTATACATGATTTAGAATGTCCATTGTCCATTGAAGATATACCTCTCGATATGAAACATGTTCTTCAAAACACTATGTTTGAATGTGTTTATATTAAATTGATACCAGAAATAAATTCAATTCAAATATTTTCGAATTTAACAACTCATGCGTTCAAATATAAAAAAATATAGTAATACAAAGAGACAAACCATATAATCTAGACAGAGATTTACGCACGACACATGAATCGTATATAACAGCGGATAGATTGTTAGAATGTATAATACATGTGAAACATTCTCATTCTGTATCATTACACACTTCGAAATCAAACAATAATTTTTTTCTATCTGGATATGATGAAGAAAACAATAAAACATGGACGTATATTCAAGAGAAATGCAAATGGACACCGGGCGAAGGAGCGACAAGAATACATGCAAAATATTTTTATACTATATTGGGTATAATAAAAAACAAAATAAAATTCTCAAATATGTTGAAAATTAAAATGACAGACTCTAACATATTAATTTTAGTTTTATTACTCAATGACGGTACTCACATGAAATCAATCATTGCACCCATGATTCAAAGCGGGGGAGTAAATGTATCCAACGAAGATTTACCATCAACAAATTGACGGTCTCCTTCCGCATGGTTCGCTTTCGAAGCCATATTGTCTACAAATGCTTTTACCTTTTGTTCTTGTGGTTTAGTAGGTGTCCAATTATTCCATTGATTAACAGCTTTATGCGTGTCTTCCACAAATTTTTTAGCTTCGCCAGTCAATTTACTGGCATCCGCGAATGTAAACGCTTCGCCTTCGTTGTCCGGAACAATGAAATCGCGCATTTCTGGATGTATATAGTTTGGATCATTTTCGTCCTCTCCCTCCGAATCGGAATCTTGAGGATGGACATCCAATGTAACATGTTCCTCGTCTTCGATGAGACAATAACGTTCAACACCCACGACATAGCCCATAATACCCCATGCCGCCTTCACTGTTTTACGTGTAAGTGGACGTTCGGGCTTTACCAATGTACTTAGAGTATCGGCTGATACCTCATGCTCTGTATTGTTAAATAACCACAATTTACCATTGTATTCGCCTTGTTGTTCAAGTACGTGTATAGACACTACACTATCGTCTACATCCACTACTTCACCAACATAAAAATCATCCTCGTGTCTATATTTAACCAAATCACCGGGTGTTAACATTTGAAGGGTTATTTGACCATTGTATGGTTCATTTGACATTGATTTTGACATCTTTATAATATATAAGAAACAATAAATAGTACGATTATGTTTTACTTTTACCATATAATTTATTTAAGATCTGAACACTTTTTTCATTGTACCATATGTAAATAGGTACCGAATCCGTCCGTGGTCTCTCTGGTTTCTGTGTTTCCTTTTTTACTTCTTCCTGCCATTTTTCTTCTTCTATTGTTTTATATTCTTCGTGTGTTTTGTATTTATTTGCAATGGCCTGTGAAGTATTGATCCAACCATCTAATTTAGATTTTAATATAGGCCATGATAAACTTTTTTTGCGAAAGGCATTTAAGACATCAACTGTCTGTATCCAATATGACATATCAAAATTTATTTTCCATAATTTAGAATACCATGGTGTCCACATGTAGAAATATGTAGTCTTTACTCCCAATGCTACCATTTCAAAATGAAGTTGAGCCATATAATAATAAGGCGGTGATTTTTTTTTAATCAATTCTTTTGCCATTTTGTAACAGTCTGGATAATATTGTGAATTGGGACATTTAATTTCTAAGTTGGCTCGTTCAATAACTTTCAGTTTACCATCGTATCTCACTGGTACATTGTTTTCATCAACTTCAACACGGACCACATATCCATCCGGTGAAGCAGCTATCCAATGATATACAGGATGATCAATAATGGAAGTTTCATACACAATGGTTCCCGGAAGATTTTTATAAAACGTTTCACAGGCTTCGTCCTCTCTGTTTTTCCCCCAATCTACTTTCTTTTGCTGGTCTTCTGAAAATTTCTCACGTTCCGCATATCCAAATATTTGATTCCACATTTTATGATAAGATTCTTCGTCTTTACATTCAAACATAATACTAGAAGGTTTAGAACCTGTCATTTTATGTTTACGTTTTTTAAACCATTTTTCAGAGCCTTGTTCGGGTCCATCGCCTTCGGATAATGGAACAAACATTCTATATTTTAACATGTCACATATTTTATAGGAAATATTCAAAACATATTCCATGTAAAAAATATTACATATAGGATTTAAATGACCGAATCGATCCATGGTCAATGCGCAATTATATCTGAAGAAATATATAATATAATGGGGAATGGAAGACGAGAAACTATTTATCAAAACGCAATGGCCGTTGAATTGATGAAAAGAAACATAGAATGCTCGACTGAAGTTACAAACACTGTTATGTATAAGGGATACAACGTGGGCCATGTTAGATACGACATTGTTATATATGAAAAGGGTAACATTACATGCATAATAGAATGCAAGTCTGTTGCGAAATGTTCCGACTCGTTGAAGAATCAAGCCAGAGCTTATTACAGAGATACCAAATGTCCAGTATTTTTTGTTAATTTTGGAAATCAAAAAGTAGAGTATGAATTAATCCAGAACGAATAAGAGAAGATTATATTGAATATAAATATAGTATTATAGTTATATAAATGAATAGTTATTCTTTACGTCAACCTATAACCAATAAAAGCATTTGTAACAAACGTGTTAAAAAAAACGAACCAAAAGCATTTATACGTTCAACTGCTATCACATGCAATAGTAACAGTAATGTATCTTTCTTCGAATATTATTGTTTTAATTGCAATGCAAGTCAATCGTTACCAACAGAATTGATGGATAATTATGAGATAGAATGTTCCGATTGTGGTTGCCGTATATTTAGAAAGCCTCGGATTAAAAAAAAATTAGAGGTCGAAGCCATCTAACAAAATTTTTTTGATGTCTTTTATTTTACTTTTTTCTAGAATGACATTGGTTTCATCTATAAATGCTTGCGTGTTGAATATATCAATGCCGGGTGTAGATCGTCCCCATGTTTTTATCACTAACTTTTCATCATAACTATCATCTTCAGTTTCGTCGGTCTCATTGATATGTCTATCCAAATACCAATCCATTGTACATTGATATCGTGCACAATTCTGTGTATGTGTCCATATTTTTATTCTATACCTAGCTATATGTGTGTGATCTATATCTAAGAATCTAGATTCTCTTTTAAAAAAATTAATAATCGTATTGTTTCTATCTGTGTTTAATGTTGCTATAAAATAAGATAGTTTATTTTCAATAAGTGCGGACATAATTTATATATACATTTTAACCATTTATACGGAAAGAAAAAAAATTTTCATCCAATAATAAATCCAAAGACGTTTGCGTAGCAACATGTGCTTTATTTACATTGGTTTGGGTGGTAGTATTTTTTACATATACACATGGTTTAAATATTTTATAAGAGGCACGTAATATTGGACTTTTATATTCAATAATTGTGGATGTTGCATATTGCAAATATCCAATGTATGGGTTATTATTGTAATCAGAGGAAATAGGTACACGGTGATTCATTTATTAAAATAAATATATTAATATTAAATAGCTTTTAATTTTTATTTAAAGGTTATTTCTCATTTTAAACACAGCGTCCATATGGGAATGTGCGTTACCACTGCCAAAATTTTTCAATGCCGCAAACAATTGTGGTTTTTGTTGTTGAATATTTTTAGCAGATTGTGATAAAGTACCTTGACTGAATGCAAATGGGTTGTATGCGTTTTGTTGAACTTGTTCTACAATTTTCTGTTTTTTAACAGATGCTTTATGCTGAATCGTTTCAACTGGACGAGAACGTTTATTCAATACACCAGCTACTTGTTGCTCCAACAATTTGCGTTCTACACCAGCACGTTCACGTTCCAAATCTTCTTCTGTACGGCGGTGTTTTGCCGAAGCTTTGTGAGCAATCTCCATCATTTTAACAGATTCTTGAGGGAATTTAGTAGCCAGTGCATAAATAGCCTGCTTGTTTTCAGCCGTCATGACATCTTTTGGCAATGAACGCTCCCATGATTCTACCAATGCTTTTGACAAGGCTTCTGCCTTACTACTAACCGCTAATTTTTCATTTGCTTCGCGAGCATCCCACTTCTTTTGCATTTCTTCATACTTAGATGCCATATCTTCTAACTGTTTTTTATATTTCTGGTTTTCACCTTCTTGTTCCATAACCAATTGCATCAATTGATCTCTATCCATTGGATTGGATGCTGGGGTTTCTACCGTTGAATTTTCGGTGGTAGCTGGTGCTGTGACATTTTGTTGTACAGCAGGAGTTTCAGTAACCGAAACAGAATTAGTAGATTCTTGTTGAGTTGTTTGTTGTGATTGAATAGTATCCGACATTGGCTTAGATAATAATGATGCTTTGTGTGCTATATAGTCATTTTTTTTTCTTTTCGAAACGCATCGAATATAACAATCAGGTCTACGGGGTTCTGTGCATATAGAGATTTCAACAGGACGTTTAGAGGTATTGCCATCAGAATATTGCGTGTGTACATGTTGCAATGACAAGCCTTTATATAAAGTGTGTCCTCTTGAATCCGGTGTGATTGCATGGTTCGCATAATTACTTTCTAACGTATTATTATCCAATTCACCCATTATCCATTTTTGACCGTTGCTCTCTACCCATGATTTTTTTACATGACCTACTGCCAATCCCGGTTCATGTTCAATGCGAATCGGTACACCTTGTAAATCCATAGATGTTGATTCTTTTGCATTAAAATCAAATGTTGGGTCACCTTCTATTTTATGTCCAGTAGGTGGCAAAACATTACCAACAAACAATGTTTTATTTGGCATAGTATACTATATTTAATAATCCTATAAATACTACAACATTTCAATATTATGTCCAGTAAAAAGATACCAGTTGTTAACGCTGAACCAGTCAATGATGATGAATACGTGTCTGGTCCCAATCCACCAGATTATACCACCTACGTAGACTGGAGCATATCCATACTAGTTGTTATATATGTTATCTATCAATTTTTATTAAATAATAATACCACAGAAGAAAGATTAGAAATAGGAAAAATTGAAATTATTTTTACCAATCTATTTGCTATATTTGTCATCATCATTGCAAAAGGTTTATGGATTAAACTATTATTAGTATGTACAATGGTAGCATCCATAGGATGGCATTTATACGGTGTAGGATGGGTTCATTTGGGGGATAGAAAAGCATGGGGTAGATGGGATAATGTATTTTCATGCATGGTAATTGTAGCATATGCGATGACATGGATACCAAACATAGTTGGACCATTCAAAAAGACATTGCCAAAATCTACCGACGAATGGTGGTTTCGACCATCGTTAAAAATTATCATCAACATTGTTTTAACTATCGCCGTTGGTGTAGTGGTAGCTATTACATATAGAGAATATAAGATTACTATATTTAATGTGAAATTTTCATGGGGTGATCTATTGGCTTTTAGTTTCATTGGTATTGCTTTATTTCTAGCCATATTCTTTATTATTATACCAAAAAAATTAACAGAAATACCAACCTTTGTTTTTTGGGCAAGTACGGGTATAATATCCGGTGCATCTGCTTACCTGTTGAAAAGAAACGATGTTGAATCGGATTGGGCCGATATTTATCACAGCATATGGCATGTAGCTATATTCTACAGTGCCTACAGTTTTTCGAGAGCTTCCGACTATGTACAGTACAACGCATCCTTTCGAGAAAAAGAAGAGAACAAAGAAGAAGAAGTGAAAAAAGCTGTACAACATACTAAAGAGAAACAAATATTATATAACTTAGTATTAAAATTTTAATTTTAAATTATCATAAAAAGAAACAGTTTTAAAATTACAGGTTGTGGCTGTATTATCGCCCATGGTAAACCTATTTAAAAAAGTTTTCCACGCACTATTGTCCCTTTCTAAATATGTTCTAACCATGTTTAACTTCTCTTCTTCAGTAAGGCCAGACCCATTTTCATTCAAAGAAAGGCAATCGTTACCTATTATATGTGTACAAATATCAATTTCATAAAACAATTTGAAACATATTATTATACTTTCATGTATCTCTTCTAGAATTTTTATATTTTGTTTCTTCTGTTTAAGAAATGTTATAATACTCTTAAATGACGTGGACCATGTTTCGTTAAGCCATGAATTATATTTGTCTAATGGGTCCAACTTTTTTTGTCCATTTTTATATGAGTTTACCATTAAAGTCAATTGATTGCTAATGTCCCACATACATTCATTATTAATTATCAACTGGTGTTTTTTCGTTTTATCTGGCAATTTTATTGATTCAATTTTATATTTACCCCATACAAATGTTTCCATAATAGTTGATGGTATGTCTCCATCTGTAATGTGATAAATTAAATGATTCAATATCCTTAGAATATCCTTAGAAGCTGTTTCAATGTCCTCGAATTCTCTGTCGGCTTTTGTATCTACTGGTAAATTCGCTAATGTATTTTCTATATTATATGTATAACCTTTTATCAACGATGATATCATACAAAACCCCAATGAATAATAATCAATTAATTTTATCATTTGAAGTGGCATGGGTTTTTTTTTTAATAATTCAATGATTGATACTGCCGAAGTACCAGCTGTAAAACTTGTATTTAAAGCTTTGTCGTTTGATTTTCCTTGATACACTTTATAAAAATTTGGTGCCTCCGCCTTATATGTTTTTTGAATGTATTTTTCAGAAAATATACTATCTAAATCAGTTATTGCAAAAATTTTGTTCTTACCACAATCACATAGTAAAATATTTGCCCATTTAATATCAAAATGGTGCAATCCGCTATCATTTAATATTTTAATCCATTGACATAACGCTTTAAATGCACAACTGGGTAAGCCATGATCATCGAAAAAAAGGTTGTATAATTCAATCTCCCAGTTTTTTCCTCCTGTCCACGCATTTCCTCCGACAGATACTAAATTGTCTACATCGCCAGTCGGGCACAAATTTAATTCATTTAGTTCATATATATAATTTGATACTTTGTAGTATTCAGCAGCTCCCACTGGGTAATTTATAGCACATTTTATATGAGAGTATTTTTTTTTTAACTTATCAATTTGTTTATAAATCATGTTTTTTTTTATTACCCTATGTGTTTTTTTAAATTCGTCTATAGTTAAATCAGATTCATGTCTTTCTATAGAATAACCTTTATTATTGATAGCTAACACTTTTTTAAAAGCACCCGTGCCCACGATTCTATTATGAACATTTTTAGTAATGGTTAGTAATAATGATTTGCCCGCAGCTTTTTTTAGATCTTCTAACCAACTTTCAACCCCCCTGTCCAATAGAACTGCCATAATAATTATAATATTATAATATTTATACATATAAAATTAAGTTTTTTTCATTACATTACTAAGTGCCTCTGCTAAATCATATACTGGGTCTTCTTCTTCTGAATCGGAACTAGAAGAAGAGGAATAATCATCGCTGTCGTACTTTCGTTTCTTTTTAATCTTGTTTATTTTATTTATAACAGGATGTGTAACATTATTACCAAATCCAGATTTTTTTATAAACCAATTTTGAAATACTTTCAACACTTTTACCTGTGTCTTTAACATATATATTTGCTGATTCAATTTAACTTCTCGTTGATGAGCTTCTGCCTCTATTTTTTCTTTTTGACTATGAATATAATTATTTATTTGCCTTCTATGGTCATCTGGCAATGTTTCTATAAATGTATGTATGTCGTGTACTGGTAGAGCTACCGGGATTGCCTTTTTCATTATATATGTATTGGTCAAGTTAAATACTGTATAAATATTTTTCTACAACGGATATATGGATACTTGTGGAATATGTTATACAAGTCAACACTATTGGTATGAATCTGTATGTAATCACTCATGGTGTTTGACTTGTTATAATAAAATGATGCAAATGAATCTACATGCTTGTCCATTTTGTAGACATGAATGTAAACCAGCGGTAGAACCATCTCCTTATATTTTGTATTTATTGAGTGGTGGAGAACCTACGATTAAATGGAGAACAAAAAGATATAAAAAAAAATTTAGAAGGAATAGTATTAAAAATATTTAATCTGCTAATTTAATTTTAGGTAAATCTTTATCTTTCACGTACCCACCGTTTATATCTTCCATCAACATTTTCATGGACTCCTTTGCATTTTTGTAACACAATTTGCGCAACCTGCTACAAAATACATTCAATTTGAATGTTTCTTTCTTGTTGGTTGGGTCATAATAAGATGGGTAAGCACGAATCGTTCGCTCGATGAATACTGTCATCTGTTTGATAACTTCTTCCATCGGTTGAGATTTGTCATTTGGTGAAAATTTATTCATTATCTCTTGTTGCAATGTTGCGACAGGAATACTTTTTGCTCTGCTGGCAGTCTGACGAATTTGTTTGGATGTTGCTCTATCGTCCATCGTCAAACCAGTTGGAATAAACCAAATGTTGCGCTTTCCTTTTTGCCTGCTCCAGTCACCGAATGGTTCATATTTACCTCCACATAACATGTTGCAAGTATGACCTCCAAATCCCGGACCATATGCATTGCTGAAAAAATCATACATGTTTAATAATCCGCTTTTTGGTGTGCGTTTTACCTTTTTCTTTTTTGGTTGAACCACACGTGGAGCACGGTGAAACATCGGAACAACTTTACGCGTGCTTTTAATCATGATTAGATGGTCTTTGGCAATGTGTTCATTGATATATTTCATCGCTGCCTTTTTAGTTTTGAATGGTGCCATAAAGCTTTCGCTTCTAGCATCGACACGCCATACTTCAAAAGATGTTTTTTCAAAACGTCTGAAGACATCCATGCCATCCAAATGGTCTTGAATCTTTTTGTTAGCTGCTTCAAATGGAGCAATGGTATCTTGTACCGTTTCAATTTCATCCGCTTTGCGCTTTTTGAACATAGAGATTGGTGCGGTAATATCATCCACTGGCTGGACATCCACCGGTAAAGGCGAACCCAAACCAGTGGTATACTGGTTAAATGCTTTCGCATCGTATTCAGGTTGTGTTGTTTGTTCTGGTTGCATCGTGTTAGTTTCAGGGTTTTTAAATAATATAGTTTCGTTCGGGAGAGTGGCCATTACTTCTTTCTTATATATATATACGCGTCGTTTGAGCATCCGCATATGCGTTATATATTCGGAATCCGGATGGAATATACGGAAAGAATTACACATTACCATATAAAAAGGGTATATTAGATATAAATGAAAGAGTCAAATGAACAACCCGCTCCGCGTCAGGAAAATATTTTTGGTGATACCAATTTATTATATACTATTATGATATTATTTTTATTGAATATGCTACAATATATCATGCGAGATCGAACACAATGCTAAAATTTTGTAAATCCCGTGGAATAATTGTCTTTATAATAATTAGTTAAACGTCTTCTACGTCTACCAGATAATAATTCGGTTGCTTCCTCATCGTCATCGCCACCCGCCTTTTCAGATTCTTCTTTACTAGCTCCATCTACACTGTCATCGTTTTCAGACGAACCAGATTCAATATCATACTCTGGATTGGTACCACAACAATCGTCACACCACATACATTTACAACATTGTGGACAACCACAATCAAATTCCATACATGAAAATAACTTACAATTGAATAAACTAACACAACAAAAACAAATATCACGGATACATTTACAGCATATTAATCTACCACTAGCAGGGTTATCCATACAACACATACTCCAACAAGTACCATCACTAGCCATATCATATAATGCTTCTTTCGTTTGTTCCAATGTTTCATATTGTTTTTTTCTAGCTTCCATTTCTTTACGATTTTCTTTTGTCTGACCACTACCCATTTATTACCTATACAAAATACACATTTATAGGGATTTAATTTTGAACCATATATAATTAATATTATGTATTAATAAACCATGACATCTTTTCATCTTTTACCAGAACTTTCTCCAAAAGAACACGTTGATAATATAGCAGATACAATTGAAATTGTCAGCAACGAGTTAGAAGACATTGTACCGATGGCAAATGATTATATCATTAAAAATTGTTGTAACAAACCAAATACGTTTAACTGCTATTATAATAATCCATCTAAACCAGTTGCATTCGTTAAACTATTACGAAAAGATGAACGAGAATTTGACATTTTATTAAAATTATCAGAATTAAAATTATCAGAAAAACCTCTAAATAGTGGTTTGATATATTATAAAACATACCCAAATATAAAGGATGGTATAGTGGGTGATGAGGTTCGTCAAAGTTGGGAATCGACATCTACCGTTTCACGGAGTTCAGAAAATAATTTTAGAGTACGTCATTTGAATTATGTAGCTGTTATCATGCCATGGGCTGTAGACTGTAATCAAAAGGTAATAAAAAATAATAGGAACGATGCTGAATTACGTAAAAAGGTGGTTATAGGCATAATAGATGTCATATTAAAATTATGGGAATATGGTTTATATTATTTGGATATCAAACCAGAGAACTTTTTATATTACGATGAACAGGTGGTCGGAGCTGATTTTGGTTCTATATGTACAGAAGATATTATTAACAAAAGTCAATTTGATGGCCAATGGCCCGTGACGTATAATGTTATTAGTGATAAAGGAAATCCAAATATGACATCGTATTTTTTCATTACATTAATTTTTCATTTATTAAAAACGTGGAGCGATATATATTTCCCAAACGATACTATTGTATACAATGCGATGAGTATTTCTATGGTGGATATTGATAATCTTAGAAACAAAATAGGCAAAACCATAGCATCAAGTGCTGAAACACCCGGTGCTCAAAACATGAAAGGACATAAAACATGGAATACACTTATAAATTATTTAATTAGATGGATGCAAAATAGTAAAGAAGACAACAATGCTACCATATGTAGCGAAAGCAAAAGAGCGATAGGAATGATAAGGGAACTCAAGAGAGCAATGAAAAAAGAAAATGAAACGATAATTATAAATAAAGTGAAAATAAAACCTCAACCTCCAACCAAAAAAAAACAAGAAAAAAGGGGGAAAATTAATCCTAAAGAAGTTTTTCAGGTCTCTGAAAAACATAAATTATCATTAAAATTTTAATAGTATAAAGATATATTTTGTATTAGTAAAAATGGCTCCATTTTATCAGATTCTCCCATTAACATTACCGGACATAAATAAAGGTTCAATATGTTCATTGAACCTCGAAGAAAAATACATTATTGCTGGCTACGTCCAAAAACCTTCGTTGAGGATATGGAATCCAAATGCCGGACTTTGTGTCAAAACGTTTAAAAATGGTGAGAGTAAGGATGTCGCCACACTCTTTAATAAAACTAATGAATACATAGTCAGTTCATCTTCTTCAGTCGAAGATCTAGGAAAGATACATTTATATAAAAAAGGTAAAAAAGATAAAGATTGGGTCGAAGAGTGTTTTTATGGTGCAAATAAGGCGTTTATCTTTACCGATGCGGATAGGTTTGTCACCGCCGGAAGAGGCGGAAGGGATTACTTCAGCAGCGTGGTAAAAAGTGTATCCATAAATGATAAATATATAGCAGGTGCTTTTGAAGATAGCAGTGTTAAATTATTTAAATATAATAAACAAACCGGTACAAAATGTACAAGTGGGTTTTATAAAGTATTATATCCTAACAAATACCATGATGAGAGCTTAACACCGGCAAATATAGAGAACATTAAAGCAGCACAGGAACAAAATTTTAAAACAGAGAAAAATATCACCAACGAACTTACATCCGAACAAAAAAAAGAATTCGAAGCGAAACTGGAAGATGACGATAATACTGATATACCGGAAAACGGAAAGATAAGAATGGGGGGAACAGCAGGGATAGATGAGGATGGCAGAGTAACTAATAGGCAACACACTAAAGATAATCGTGGATTCCAAAAGACGCCGGTAAAAATCAGATTTATGAATGGTACCAAATCCAATATTTTACTACGTGCCTTTCAGGATACCATTAGAACACTTGACACCTCCAAAAATAAAACCGTCTGGAAATTTGGTGAGGCAAAGAAAATAGGCACTTTTAAAAACAAACCCGACATAATACAAGATATTGATGATATGGATATTGATAACAACAACAATGTAGCAGTTATATATAACAACAACACATTCACTTACAAAGGCGTACGGCAGTTCCAGAATGAAAGTTGTGTGGAAGTCTTTATTGAAAATACAAAACAAAATTTTAAACTCGAATTTAAAAATTTATTGAAATGTTGTGCCATTCACGATGGAACACTCGTTATCTCTGGTGAGGCTGTAGATGGCGAGGAGAATAAAATATATGTCATTGATATAAATTCTAAGAAAATTCAACAAGAACTACACGTGCCTGACAAAGATGTGATTAACCATATAGATATAAATGATAAAATGATTGTTTGTGGGGGCAAATCTGGTAAAATATATATGTATTCACCACACGAATTTGGTACTTGTAATATAGGGTGGGAGACACTAGGAAATGACGGCAAGCCAAAAATAACCACTCCTAAAGCAGGCTATCAATTAAGGTTAAAATTAAAATTTTAAATTAAATTATTATTATTTTTATGTTCACCTTCTTCTGTATTTTCAAATTTTAAGTAATTACTATGTATTACCTCTTGTTTTTTACGAACCTGTTTAATATATTGTATCGTATAATATCCCAATACACAGTGTCCAATGCCTGCTATTACACCTAAAAATATTAACAATGCGATAAGAGCAGTATTTACATCTTTCATGGTCTTCACGGTGGATTGCAAATCGTCTAATTTTAGATCCATTGTTTCTAAAGTGGGTGGTTGTGGGAAATCAAAGTCCATTTGTATATTTATAAGTTCTATTTATACTAAAAAAATGTTCGTATGTCATTTGTCATGGTTTTCTTCGCCTTTTTCTTCTTTATTTCTATAGTAGAGGTCTTTCTTGTTGTATTTTTACGCTTGCCTGTGACCCATTGTGAAAAATAAGAATTGGTACCTAATGATGCTCGTTTGTACGAATTTATTTTAAATATGTCTATTGCATTGTCCATTACCATTTCAAAAATACGCAACAAGGGTTCTCTCAACTGATTCTGGAGATACCACTTCGCGTCGAAAGATTCTTTACCTTCTTTTACATCTTGAGGTCTTACCGCTCGTTCAAACACTCTACCATTTCCCGGTCTTATAATGTAATCAATGCGCTCTCCTGTTTTGGGAGCTTGTGTCGGTGGCAATATTCTCTGTAAATACTTTGCCAATTCTACATGCGGCGCTGGATTCTTATACTGGTCTGGAGGCCGAGTCAACTTCTTACTAATCGTTAGTTCAGATATAGGAACATTACCATCTAACAAATCCTGTACTTTCTGTCTAGCGTATTGTACTGCACTGTCCATGTCACGTTTCTGAACCATACGAATCAATACTTCCTTCTGTGTTTTACTAACCAATGGAGCGAAATCCCTTCGCACACATTCGAAGCCCTTTACATCTAG
>MDTB01044231.1_pt1 | contig 17231 bp, 10 predicted proteins | sample 811161 | NCBI WGS metagenome assembly MDTB01 (sample SAMN05326650, study PRJNA326480) | marine metagenome | isolation source: seawater | place: Mediterranean Sea | collected 2009
AATCGGCCCTGTAGAGGTCCGCATTGCCTAAGTCGGCAAATCTGAGGTCCGCATTGGTCAAATCGGCAAAGACGAGGGTCGCACCGGTCAAATCGGCCCTGTAGAGGTTCGCATTGGTCAAGTTAGCTGCATTTAATTCGGCCCTTTGTAAGTCGGTATAATTCAAACCAGTGTGGATAAATGTGGCATAATATCCAACTATTGAGTGTAAATCTGCCCCATCTAAGGTAGCGTAATCGAAAGTCGTGTTTTGCAGGTTAGCGCCACGCAGATCAATGCCAGTCAAATCCATTCCTGACAGGTTCATTCCACTAAGATTGGCTCCAGCACAATATGCAAATGGTGCCAATTGGCAAGATGTCGCATTGGCCAAATCAGAGTTCAAACTATTGATCTGATTTTGTAATTGGATGAAGTTCATGTAGTACATTTGGATTACATTGTCGACAGATTCCAACTCTTCTTCCATTGAAGATATATTATTCTGTAACTGTGCAATCGTTGTATTGAGGGTTGCCATTTCAGCTTCTAATTCTGCAATGTAGGCTTGGTCGGCATCCTGCCCATCAGCCCCATCTTGCCCATCAGCCCCATCTTGTCCATCAGCACCTTTGATGTCAATGAACGACCAACCGGATGTCAAACACACCTCAAAAGTCGTTGTTGAGGCAACGTAGTACAGTCGACCCAACGTATCTGAATTACAGTTGGGCAAGTCATCGCCAGAGTCCACATAGTAAACGTCCCATTCATCATCCATCTGCTGGTTTTCACCATCATCATTGCTCGAACCCGAGTTGCTTCCATTGTCAGATAGAATTGCAAATCCACCGACTGCAATCAGCATCAAAACGACAAGCAAGGAGTTAATCGATCCTTTTTCCATACTCAAAGGAGGGTCGTTTCGGTTATTGAACCATACCAAATCCAATTCATAGAATTGGGTCGGGAATCAAACGTCCCAATGCATCCACATCGAACTCCCCACAATGGATGGGAACCTTGAGTCCGAATTGTTCAGAAACGCGTGGGTCAATTTCTCCACAGCAACCAACCCATTCCCCAGCCACCATGACCTTGGCGCCACGTCCCAAAAGGTAGGGTCCACCATCGGATTCCGTGAGTGGTTGATAGCTCACATCGATTTCTCGAGAAAATGCTCCAAGGTCACGCAGTAGTGCTTCTGCCATGCCTTTGGCTGCGGTAAATCCAGTCCCCACTTCAGCACAAGCCCAACCCATGCGTTCCGCATTGTGATGGTCACGTACCACCGTACCCAATTCGTAGACACGTTGCGGCAACTCATGGTGACGGTTCGCCGCCAACAAGTTGAGCAGAGATGGTGTGATACTTTGTCGCAAAATGGTGTGGTCCACCGTAATCGGGTTGTGAAGTCCGGTCACTTCTGTCGAGGCTTGATATCGAATCTTGTCGAACTGATCGCCTTCGTTGGACAGCGTCAGTGAGGTTACTTGCTGCAAACCATTGGCCTGGAGTGATTCTCGAATTCGCCGACTGAGGTGGGATGTGGGCAATGGAATGCCTGCCTTGGATTGACCGGACAATGCCTTGCCAAGATCTTCGTAGCCAATTCCAGTCGCCACTTCCTCAACCAAGTCGACAGGGTGCAAGAGGTCGGCGCGCCAGCGTGGCATTTCGATGATGTATTCTTGTTCACCAATCGCTGCATCGGCCATTCTCTCCGCCTTTCGTGGTCCATCGGTTACAGTTCGCATCTCGATGAATCGTCCGCCCATTCGGTCAATCGCCTTCTTGATTTCAGCCTTGGAGAATTCCTTGCCAAGAATTTCCTCTAGCAACCGCTTGGGCAAACTGAGTCTGCGAGTTCGACCATTCGGAGAACGTTGAACGGTACCATGGCAATCGGTGAGTTCGATGGTTTCGACCGTGCCTCCGCGTGCGGCAAAGGCCAGACAAACAAGCAGCAAACTCGCCTCGCATGCGCGCGCGTCCCATCCGGTCACATCGATGAAGAAGTCCGTGGTGGATTCTGTCACTGTGGTGTGGTCACCATTGATGATGGGTGGGAAGGAAAGGACGCGATCTGCGGCATCGACAATGACGGGGAATTCAGTGAATCCCTCCAATAGGTGTGCATAGTCTACACCCTTGGGGTGTTCTTCCAAAATCTCACGAATACTCATCCGCTCCGTCATAGCGAGAGGTACGAATGTATAGGATTCAGAAACAGTGATGACGCGGAATGGCGGAGCAAGTGTAGACAAATCATGTACACCAATGGAAGCGCGTTTTCTTCGGCGGCCAATGCTGAAGTGTAGCTTCTCTTGGTGGTCCATCAAAGCCTGAATGAAGGCATCATTCTCTTCGTGACTTACACCATTGTCGACTCCACGAACAACCGCACCCAAAATCACGGGCCGAACATGTTCGAGACTTTGATCGACGACCATGGAGATGTCCCCCTCCACTGTCTTCAGTTCAGGCTCGGCACCCTGTCCATGCAGAAACGCTCTGGCTGCATGTGCCATGGTTTCTGGTGAGAGTAAATCGGCACGATCAGGAAACACTTCGATTTCAATTTCTTGGGAATCACATTCTTCGACCACACAACCAATGTCACTGAGTTGTTGTTCCCATAGCCAAGGGTCGTGTTCTACACCATGTTTGGCCTGAATCATGCGCAAGGTTGCATGATCAAAGGTGACGGTGGGCATGGTATCTCCTCACTGCCCCATCCATTGTGGTAGTGGGCGATCGTATCCAGCCAAGCGTAGTCCACTCTGGGCTGCTGTATCATGTTCAAGTGCGCGCAGATTACGTCGGTTCAGACGTTCTAGTGCATCAATTCCTAGGTCCGTCATACGGCCACGCAATTGAGATGCGAAAACAGACAACCATGCTTCCACTGCAGCGGCGCGTGCCTTCTGTGTACTGGGTTCTTCTTCTTCACCAGCAAAGGGGTTAACGCGAATGATTCCACATCCACCAGCAGCAGAAATCGCTGCATCATCTGCCCGCGCCTCCCAGGGGACATCGAGAATGTGCATCTGATTCGATACGCCTGCATCTCTGGCAGACAAACCAATTCGGGGTAAGGAGGCCGGTGCGGACATCCCCAAGCCAGAAGCCAATCGAACCAATACACCATCAAGCGGTTGGTCTCGCAACATGCGGTGTAGGTTTGTTACTCGATCAATTCGCCCGGCAAGAATCAGAGGTTTCTCAGAACCCAAGTGGGTACGCAATCCAGTCATGAGTGCAAGAACTTCACCATCGTGTAATGGTGGCATCCCATCCAAATCAAGGACGAGGCCCGCCGCATCTTTCAACAACTCGTCGGCAATGGATAAATTGGATTCTTCAATGCGAACCAAATCAATCGAACGTGGCTGCTCGGTGACCAAGCAGGGTTGATTTGACAACCAAGACCCCGTCATACCCTTGCCACTTTTCATTTCGATAAGTACCGGCAATGGGAAAACGATGCCATCATCTTCTTCACCTCGAGTCAGCAATGTGACGACATCGATTGGACTGGCAGAATCCATCGGTACTTCTCCACTCACGAGTCCGATTTCAGAGAAGTCACCCCACACCGTCTGTTCGGGAGGGGTAGATTCGATTGTATGCGAGTCGTTGGATTCAATCACCACCGCATCTTCGCTAACTGACAAATCATGTTCTTTGAGTAAGGTATTGATCTCCTTGTGTTCGGCTTTTGTGAGTCCTCGCTGGATTGCCCCTTCACCTTCGGGCAAACATCTCCCGTCGACGACAATACGCCCTCCAGTCATGCCTTGTCCGGCATCACCTTTGCAATCACCGGCCACCACAATGAGGCCATTTTTCATGCCGATGCCAGCTCGCTGACCCGCGTGCCCTCGAATGATAATCGTGCCACCATTGAGTGCTCCACCGACCTCGTTGCCCACGCTACCTTGGCAGAAGAGTCGACCCCCAGTCATGCCGTGTCCACAACGATTACCAGCATCTCGCTCAATTACGAGTCTACCATCGGTGGAGAATGCGCCGAACCACCCCAATGCATTCCCCTCAAGTGTGAATGTGCCTCCATTGCAGCAAGCTGCAGTAAAGTCTCCAAGATTCCCAAGTAGGCGTATCCTCGCTCCAGTGGGGAGGTGGGTGGCGATTCCAATCTCTCCTTCTTTCGGTTTTGCATCCCCTTGAGCCCCCCATCCAATCTTGATTGCGCGATCAAGTTCGATGGCCTTTGGGAGGTTGTTTGAGAGGTTTTGATTGAGCTTGATACTCTTGGCAACTTCATCCACCATGACTTTCCCTCGCGCCCCTCCGGGGCGCTATCCTCCTTAACCCGAACCCCTGTGAAATGTGGACAAAAGTCGTTTTTGTATACCGAACGTAATCGCGGGTTATGTTCTTAGGCGGCCGTCAAAGGCATCTGTTGCACTGATGGTATTGGGTGGTCATGATGAGCATTAAAGTCGCAATCAATGGGTTTGGAACAATCGGGAAGCGAGTCGCCGACGCAGTCGATGCGCAAGATGACATGGAAATTGTGGGCGTCACAAAAACTGGGCCTTCTTTTGGTTGTGATTTAGCTGTGAAGAAGGGTTTCCCCCTCTACTGTACCTTCGATGATGCCGATCGAATTGCCCGTTTTGCTGAACAAGGATACGAGTGCCACGGTGGTCTGGCTGATTTGTTGGCGATTGCTGATGTAGTGGTTGATTGTTCACCAGGAAAGTTGGGGGCTGAGAATCTGGCCAAGTACGAAAAAGCCGGAATCAAATATATGTTCCAGGGTGGCGAAAAGCACGCACTCACAGGACTATCCTATACCTCCTCAGCAAACCACGCAGAGAACCTCAATGCACAGGGTACGCGTGTGGTATCTTGCAACACCACCGGTTTGTCGCGAACATTGGTACCATTGTACGAGCATTGTGGTTCCCTCAAAGTGGAATGTACGATGATTCGCAGAGCGGCCGATCCAGGCGATTCAAACAAGGGCCCAATCAATGCTATCAAACCTGTCTTGAAGGTCCCCAGTCACCACGGTCCTGATGTGATGACAGTCAAACCAGAAATTGAAATTAACAGCCTAGCAGTTGCTGTTCCAACCACCATCATGCACATGCACTCAATCATTGCAGATTTACCTGAAGGACACGGTTTGACTACGGACTCGATTTTGTCCATGTGGAGGCAAACTCCACGAGTCATCATCATGCATGGTGAGCACAACCGAATTACCACCACAGCCGAGGTCATGGAAATGGCTCGTGACATCGGTCGAAAGTGGGGAGATTTGCATGAGATTTTCGTATGGGAAGATGGAGTGAAATTGATTGGAAACCGACTCTATTATTTCCAAGCAATTCACCAAGAGAGCGATGTGATTCCAGAGAATGTGGATTGTATTCGTGCCCTCATGGGTACCGAGTCTGATTGGCGTGCATCCGTGGCGAAAACAGATGCTGCAATTTCGGCATATTACAACTGTTGACCCTGAATATTTCGACGCCCGTAGGGCGTCAACTATCAAAAGGGGGCTGCGATTCGTTACAACCCATGCGTCGCAACCTTGCCCCCTTCATTCTCATTGGATTGATGCTGACGATGCCATGGGCAGGAGTGACTGAAACAGCCACGCAGTCTTCCATCGACGAGCCGCGCTGGACCGCCGCTGAAGCTGCTGAAAATTGGTATCAATCACAAGGTGCTCCCGGTCAAAGCGTCGAGATTTCTGTGGGTTCTGGTGTTCTCTGGGTTCAAACGGGGGCAATTGACCCCTTGGCTGAGACTGCAATCATTCCCAAACACCTCGAAGCCAACGATGATCCATTTGCAACAGGGTACCTCATCATGCAACTCCATCTCAATGATGGTTTGCTCGCTGAAAAGATTTCAGGGGATGTAGGTGCAAACATTGTCGACACTCTGCCCGAAGACGCTTGGGTACTCCGCCTTCCAAGTTCTACACAAGCCCGTAGTGATGCCATTATTCAATTGGCAGACGATGAACGTGTTCGATGGGTTGGTGCACAACAACCAGCATGGCGTCTGGATATTGATTTACATCAAGCCCTTGGTAAATTGAATCTGGACTTGACACTCGCATTGGATGTTGACACATCAATGCTGGAAGACCACCTTCACAGGGCTGGGGTCGATTTTGTTCATTGTGATGTGTACCTTTGTCAAGTGATTGGGTTAGATTCAACTTGGTTGCCAGCCCTTTCTCGAGACCACAGAATTCTGTTTATTGAGGGTCATGATTCGATTGGACATGCCAATAATTACGCTCGCAGCATATCGACTATCGATGCGACACTGAACAATCACAATGGGGGTTTGGATGGAACCGGTGAAGTGGGTGCATTGTCTGATTCTGGTTTGGACCAAGATCATGGTGACTTTAACAATCGAATCCGAGGAGTGTACCACAATTATGGTCCCGATAATTCCGCAGCAGATGCGAACTCCGGTCATGGTACACACGTTGCTGGGACAATGTTCGGCGATGGATCTGGTGATTCATCGACATTGGGCGTTGCACCCAATGCAACGTTCCACTTCTACCAACTAGAGCATGACCCCTCTGGACAATTGGCGCGATGGGGGTCATTGTACGACATGTTCCGCGATTCGCATCAAAAGAATGCTCATGTTCAATCAAACTCATGGGGCGCTCAGTCTTCATGGGGGCAGTATACTTCTGATTCACGCTCAGCGGATTCGTTCCTCAATGACTACGACGATTTCCTCGTCCTCTTTGCTGCAGGTAACGAAGGAAGTCAGGGAGCTCAGTCCATCGCTCCACCTGCCACTGCAAAGAATGTCTTGACAGTTGGAGCCTCTACAACAGGTCGACCAGGCACAGCTTCTGTGGGTCAAGTTACCTCGTTCTCGAGTATCGGTCCCACCGCAGACGGTCGCATCAAACCAGATCTTGTAGCTCCCGGTGTACAGATTTGCAGCCCCCGTGCGGAAGAGGCCCAGAATCCTGCAGGATGGTCCTGTTCTAGCGCGAGACATTCAGGGACCACAACTCCACTATACATGTCCGCTGATGGGACCAGTTCAGCAACCCCTGTTGTAGGTGGTGCTGCACTTTTGGCTCGCCAGTTCCTTCGAACTGAGTTATCGATTTCTAATCCCGACAGCGCCCTAATCAAGGCGGTTCTCATCAATGGTGCTAGGGACATGGGTACGGCAAATGTGCCCAACATGGACGAAGGATGGGGGCAGTTGGATTTGGAAGAAAGTCTGTACCCACATGATGGTGTGATCGCGAAGAACATCTTTTACGATACATCACAAACCCTCTCTCCTGGGCTGTCTTATGCCTACAATTATGCCATTGATGGCTCGTATGGAATTGATGTGACTTTGGTCTGGAACGACCGCGAAGGTTCCTCATCCGCTACACAATCTGCATCACGTTTGGTGAATGATTTGGATTTGGTCGTCACTTCTCCGGATGGTACGACATACAAGGGCAATGATTTCGCCAACGGATTTTCTACAACGGGTGGTTCCAAAGATTCTCTCAACAATGTAGAGCGCGTTCGATTGGCTTCTGGAGCCACGGGTGATTGGACGATATCCGTTGCCCACTCTGGTGGGTCTCAGCAAGGATATGCGTTGGTGATTTCCGCGGTTGGAAATGAAAATCCAATCAGTGATCTTGCTGTGTTTGGTGGTTCGATTTGGGCCAGTCAATTGACTCCACTCGAGAATGACTACGTATTGCTCCGAATGGCTTGGGTCAATCAGGCACCAGCGACGACTGGCAGTTACGAAGTTGTGGTCGAAGATATCACCGATGGTGTGGTCATTTGGTCAGGGACAAGAGATGCGTTGCAAGGCGGTGCTTCAGACTCTTTCTCGTTCCAGCGACAATTCACCTCGACTGGAATTCACACCATCCGTCTCACTCTGGACTCAAACAACAATGTCACCGAGATGAACGATGAAGTAGATGGGACCAATAACAACGTCCTAGAGTTGGATTTGAACATCACAGCAATCGGAGTTCGTATCACGCCACACATGCCGGATGGTTCCATGCCCGCAAATTCCGATGATGTAGAAATCGCGAGAAAGCAAGTGCTGGATCCTTCAACTGGTGTTGGTGTCTCATGGGATCTCACTCTCGCCAATGAAGGTACGAGTGATGAAGAAATTGTTCTGGTCGTCACTCCTGTACAATTGATGGAGGAAAACGGCGCTCTCCAGCCCACTGAAGATGAGTGGGAGAAGTTTGCATCAGCTGAAGGACCATTTTCGTTGACATCCCAGGGCGGGGCCTCTGACAGCACTGAGGTCACCGTTACAATGCGTGACTTAGATGCAGATTTGGACGCCTTCAATGGCGCACGTTACGCTCTTCCAGGGACCTATGTTGTTGACGTGATTGCGTATTATCGCATGAATCCCACCGTATCTCACACCATCCGCTTGGAAGTCGAAGTCTTGCGAGTCGAGGGTCTCGAAACGATCCTTGCAGGGACCAATGGTTTGGGTGCAGTCCCAGGGGATTTCGCTTCATTCTCACTTTCAGTATTGAATACTGGAAACGGTGAAACGGCTTACCAAATTTCCTGTGAAACACCGAATAGATGGGCAGTTGAGGTGGGTTCAGGCAACTCCTCAACAATCACATTAGATCCGTTGGCTCGTTTACAGTTCTTGCCTGTTTCAATTCGAGTTCGAGTTCCTTACATCGTAGATGGACTTCCTTCTGCTGGGACGATTGAAGATGTAACATGTGTCACAACGGCGATCAATCCAGCTACAGGACAACCGAACCCAGATATCTCGACGACAGAGTCAGCAGACAATGGTGTTGAAGTTTGGGTCAGTCGGGCATTCAGTGCAGATTTGTATGATGGAAGTGATGATCCACTAGGTCCATCTGGATTCATCGATGATATTTCTGTTGAGAATGAAGATGTAATTGAGCATAGTTTAGTGGTTGAAAACCGAGGAAATACTGCGATTGACTTCAGTGTTCGCGCATCACCAGCCCTGCCAAATTGGGATTTGGAGATGATTGCAGGAACATTGTCTGACAACCGTTTCTTGCAGTTTACACTCCAACCGGGTACATCTCTGACCATCGATATCACCGTTCGAGTCCCCTACAATGCCAATGATGGAGATGTCAACCAAATCGAATTCAGAACTGAATTGAGTGAGGGTGGGTTCCAAGAGAATCGTACACGTTTAATTGTTCAAGAAATCGCAGATATCGAGATACAATTGCCTGAATCGGGTGTGATTACAGCGGCGATTGGCGATTATGGTTTAGCAGAAATCGGGTTACAAAATACTGGCAATGTAGATCTGTTGCTGGATTGGTCATTCGGGACATTGCCCGACGGGTGGCAGGTAGGTTTCGCATCTACCACACCCGGCGGCATCGCTCAGGGTTCCTCAATCACGGTGACTGTATCACTGTCGGTTGCAGCAGGTGCACCCCCTGGTCCTGGTGAAACTCTGTCCATTGTTATCGAAGCACAAACCCTTGATGGAAGCAAGCAGTTGCAGAAAGTGGGAGAATTGGGTATTGTCGTGTTGCCCAGCCTTTGGGTAACTTTCGATACTGAATCACGGATTGAAATGGCACAAAGTAGTCCGATTACTGGTAATTTATCAGTTACCAATTCTGGTAACATTGTCTGCGATGTCGAATTAAGTTTCAATGCCCCTGATGGCCTGAATGTTGCCTTGGAATCGGATGAACTAGAAATGGTCGCTGTTGGCGAAACTCGAACAGTTCTCTACACATTGAGCAGCGACAATCTAAGGGGGTTACAAGTCGTATCATTTAGTGGAATTGCAATCGCATTGAGCGGCGAATCGGCCACATCGACCAATGAATCGGCTACATTGGAGGTTACTGTGACTGGTGATGGAGAAGCCGATGGAATTGCTGGTGTGCTTGAATCTCTGGGACTCCCCCAGTGGACCATTGCGATTTTCGCCTTACTGTTCGTAGCGCTTCTTGGATTCGCAGTCTTATCCATTCGGCGAGCAAACATGGCTACTGATGATTCACTGTTGCCTTCTACGGGCGAAATTTTGGCATCTCAGCAAGTCCGTAGAGAGGCTGTTCTGAGCATTGGCGCTACAGAGGATGATCAGATGTCGGGAGCGGTCAGTGCAGATGAATTGGCGACGGCCCTTGCTCAAAGTCAACCTCAACTTGCACTTCCGCCACTACCTGGGATGCAAGCTCCGACACCCGGCGGCTTACCCCCTGGGTTGCCTCCGACTCCAGCTGCTACCTTACCTCAAGGCCTTCCACCCGAATTACCTACAATGGGTCCTCCACTACCGCCCGGTGGGCTTCCTGCAGGCTGGACCATGGAGCAGTGGCAACACTACGGCCATGAGTACTTGGAACGAACAGGTCAAGCATGAACTGGCCCTATGGGCTCCGTTCAGTTCAAGAGGGCTCTACAGTTCGCCATGGTATGGCATCTTCAATTGTGCTGTTTGGTCCACCCGGTGCGGGCAAAGGAACTCAGGCAGGGAACATTGTCTCGATGACTGGTAAACCCCAGGTCTCGACCGGCGATATGTTGCGCGCGGCAGTCTCGGCGGGAACGGCCCTAGGTGTGGAAGCCAAGGGATACATGGAATCTGGTCAATTGGTGCCCGATGGGGTCATCATTGGACTGATTGAAGAGCGCCTGACTGAACCTGATGCCATCGATGGAGTTCTCTTCGATGGATTCCCTCGAACCATCGCCCAAGCCGAAGCATTGTCGGAAATTGCCGAGGTGAGTATTGTGATTGCTATCGAGGTTCCTGATTCCCGGATTGTGGAACGGATTTGTGGCCGCTATACCTGTGGTGCTTGTGGCGCGGTGTATCACGATACGTTCAATCCATCTAGAGACCCAAATGTGTGCGATGAATGTGGACACGTGGGTATGAAGCGACGTGCTGACGACAATGAAGATACAGTTCGAAACCGCTTGGAAGCCTATCATGCTCAAACTTCACCACTGGCTGATTGGTACCGTGATCGAGACTTGTTGGTCACGGTCAACGGGGATCAAGACATCGCGAAAGTCGGCGAAGAGATTGCAGTAATTCTTTGACTAGGTGAATCCATGGCGCGTCGGAAAAGAGGTCGGCCGCGGGGTGCGGCTTTACGACGTAAGCGTGCAGTGCAGGCATCTGAACATTTATCTGGAATTCTCAATCGACCGTGGAATCATTCATCCCGTACAGTCGATGCCGCAGCGACTCAAATGTGGAACATAGGCACACGGCATCGTATTGGTCTTCACAACAAATCTCGAGTTTGGGTTTGTCGTCAATGCAAAATCTTGCTTCGACCCGGTGTCACAGCCAGGGTTCGAATCCGACAGGGTGTTCGAATCACCACCTGCTTACAATGCAATCATGTGACTCGACGGGGTCCAAATTTTGTGCGGGGTGAAAAGTGATGAAGAACATCCCTGCAAACATCCGCCGAATGGCCCATGACCGGGAATTTCGTGTCACGCTAAGGATTGGTCGTTCGGGTCTGACCGATGCGATGTATGATGAATTAGATGCCCAATTGCGGAGTCGGAAAGTGGTCAAGGTCAAGATGAACAAGGGGCTAACAGATGAGCGTGATGAACGTCGTCAAATCTTTGAGGAAATCGCTGAACGAGTAGGTGCAGTCCTAGTCGATGCAAGAGGAAACGTCGCGATTTACTGGCGAAGTTAACTCACATTTACTCTCGCGCGCGAGCGCAAGTGTTGTGAATCGTCTCGGTTCGCAACAGGATTATGTCAGCCATACCTCCCTCATGGTTCCAGAGTATTTTGGGCGCACTCATTCTTGCCCTATTGGTTGCGATTGCAATTCGTTGGGTGAAACTTCCTTACACCATTGCATTGGTCATAGTTGGGTTAACAGTCGGTTGGTTGGGCGAATATTGGATGCCTGCAGATATTGAGCTCACGGGATTGTTGACTGCAGAGACGATTTTCTTCATTTTACTCCCTCCACTTTTGTTCGAAGGAGCAAGTGCAATGCACATCAACAAGTTGCGTCAAAATTGGCGTCCGATTAGCCTGCTTGCCATTCCGGGTGTTCTCATCAATACCGCTGTAATCGGTTTCATTTGCTGGAAATTGGTTTGGCCCGATACGGAACATGGCATGCTCTATGGTTTCTTGGTGGGCTCGATTCTCGCTGCCACAGACCCTGTGAGTGTGTTGGCATTGGTCAAAACATTGGGTGCACCCAAACGATTGTCCGTTCTCATCGAGGGTGAATCGTTATTCAATGATGGTACGGCAGTAGTCCTGTTCAACATCTTGCTCGCGACAACCCTCGCAATCGCTTCACCTGCAGGAATTGATGTCTCATTCATGGATGTGTTCACTGCAGGATTAAGCGAGTTCTTGGTCGTCGTTTTCGTGGGTGCAATCGCAGGACTGTTGTGTGGTTTACTCGCAAATTGGCTCCTAGGTCAATCAGACGATCACTTGGTTCAAATTGCAATCACCTTGGCTTTGGCATTTGGTTCATTCTTACTTGCAGAAATGCTCCACGGTTCCGGCGTCATCAGTGTAGTTGTAGCTGGCTTATTGGTGGGCAATCATGGTGTCAAGCAAGGAATGACGCCTACTGCTCGTATCGGTATGCACCATTTCTGGGAAGTACTTGCGTTCTTGGTTAACAGCGTCCTGTTCCTCCTCATTGGATACGAGTTACAATCCGTCTTTGCCTGGGACATCCATGTGTTGCGTCTGGCGTTGATTGGTATTGGTGCAGCACTTGTGGCGCGCTTGGCCGTGTTCCCATTGACAGCAGTTGCAAATATTCGTAATCCAAACCCGGTATCAGGTCGATGGCAGGTCGCCATGTGGTGGGGTGGATTACGTGGTAGTATCCCATTGGCACTACTGCTGTTGATATCTCACACAGTCAGCCACCCACCTGAGTTTGAGTACATGGGTGAAACTATCGTCGGTGGAGAAATTACGGCTTACAATGACATGCTCATACTTGCATTCAGCGTGGTATTGTTCTCTCTTGTCGCACAGGGACTGACCATGCGACCATTGCTGCAACGATTGGGAATCAGCGGTGCACCTGCTGAAGCTGAATTGCGCTATGAGGTCGCATTGGCAGAGGTCATCGGAAGTCGAGCAGCCCTCAAGCGCCTCAGTTCTCTGTATACTCAGGGGATGATTAGTGAAGAAGATCAGGCGACCCTTGCTGACCCTTACCGTGAGCGCGTGCGCGAGAGTGAGGCTCGCATCCAAGAGTTATCTGAAGCCAATATTGTACATTCGACTCGTGTTGAATACGCGCGAAAGGAACTGATTTCTACTCAGATTGAAGCGTTGCGAAATGCAGAGCGTACGGGTAGAATTTCCACCGTGGTGGCCAGCGAAGTCCTGCATCGATTGGACAAGGCGCTTGGTGAAAGTAAATTCAAACAAGAGGAAATCCTCGAATCATCACGTTCTGAGCAACCTGTTGAGGATGTTGTGGACGACGAGATGTCTGAATCACTGATTCCTGAATCAACAGAAAACGTGGTCGGTTCCGCAACTGATCCAAGTGAAGAATAATCTCTCATACAGAGTATAGTTGAAGGGCATATTCAAGAGCCAATCTGAATTCGGCAATTTATGAGTGCCATTAGTGACATGATTAGCGAACCAAGATTTTGGGTATTGCTAGTATTCATCTCTGCATTTGGATTGATTCTTTCTGAAAAGATTCATCGTACCATTGCAGCATGGTTTGGCTGTGTCTGTATGCTATTTCTCGGATTCACTATGGGTGTAAAAGACCATACCGGCGGTGATGGAGTATTCAGTCTCTGCAAGGAAGTAACGGGAGGACAAGATGGACAAAAATTCGGCCACTTCATCGCCAATTTCTTGGATGCTACGGGCACAGGCACCATTTGTAAGGATTCATTCGAGTCATTGATGTTAAGTTGGATTCATTTTGACGTAATCGGGCTCTTGCTTGGAATGATGATTTTCGCCGCGCTTTTGGAAATTTCGGGATTCTTCGAATTCGTAGCCATCAAGGCCGCAAAGATGTCAAAAGGAGATCCGTGGAAATTGTTGGTATTCTTGGGGACTCTCACGCCACTACTTTCATTGGTAATTGACAATGTCACAGCTGTAATTATCATTGCACCTGTGACCGTGAAATTATGTAATCGCTTGGAAATCAATCCGATTCCATTGCTCATCGCTGAAGCGATTCTTTCCAATACGGGTGGTGTCGCCTCCATGGTCGGTGATCCGCCCAATGTCATGATTGCTGCCGCCACTACTGGACTTGGAGAAGAAATCGCCAGTCTCTTTGGATTCGTTGGATTCCTTCTTCGCTTGGGCTTCATCAGCTTCTTGGCTTGGGCTGCAACATTGGCCTACATGCGGTGGTATTACCGTGACTGGACAGAATCAATCCCAACCCATGTTGAGTCATTGATGGAGCAAGATGAGTGGGATGCGATTGAAGACCTCAGACTGTTGAAGGTTACATCCGTGATTCTGACAATTACGATTGTCATGTTCACCTTGACTGAATTACTACATTTGGGCATTCACATACATGCATTGGCACTTGCAGGTGCAGGTATCGCCTTGGTTGTAGTTCGGCCTGAAGACACAGAATTACGACACGGCTTGATGCATACAGTCAGCGAAAAAGTCGAATGGGCTGCACTCATGTTCTTCGCTGCGTTGTTCATCCTTGTAGGTGCAATGGACAACGTTGGTTATCTCAAGGATTTGGCAAACTGGATCTTCGATGAATTTGGTGCCAACCATGTCATGCTGGCTGTCGCAGTTATCTGGATCTCTGCCATTGCCAGTGCCATTGTAGACAATATCCCGTTCACTGCTGCGATGATTCCAGTGATTATTGCGATCGGTCAAGCGGATCCAACCATGGATATCGCACCCCTATTCTGGGCACTGGCCCTCGGCGCAGGGTTTGGTGGAAATGCGACCCCGATAGGTTCCAGTGCCAACGTTGTCACGATTGCAATCAGCGAGCGAAGCCCTCAACCGATTACAACAGGAGAGTGGATGCGAATCGGTGTACCAATTATGCTGATTACCTGCACCATGGCATCGATTTCGATGATTATATTCCATGGTACACTCTACAGTTCCTGAGGTTGATTGACTACACCTCACGTCGGTAGCATCAAATCAGTCCACGTATCCAACAAGGGTATGCAGGAGTGCGGCGTATGCGGTTTGCTCTTCGCAGGCACAGACGAATGCCCGTCCTGCGGTAGTCGTGTTCTGCATGCAGCTGAGGAAGAATTGAACTCACAAGAGGCGCCCATTCCGACGGGTCCTTTACCAGGTAAATCTGAACTTGATGAGGCCAAGGACGGCATGACTGGTTTGGACCTTGGGCTGGGTATTGAACTGCCAAAACCCAGTTCTGCATCTCTTCCATTCCAAGTTGGTGGTGTTGGTCAAGTTACGTCAAACCTACCGTTTGGTGTCGGCGCTCCAGCTGGAGTTGTCGCCGACCCTGTCGATGAAGAAAAAGCTCAATCTGAACCATCAGGCGAGTTTGTTCAACCTGAGTTAGATGCCTCAGTCTCTGCGGTCGAAGAACAGGTGGTCGATGATGATCCTTGGGCCGTATCTGAACAGGTCGAAAACCCCCCTCTTGTAGCCGTTGCCGAAGAGGTAGCGCAAACTGAAGATGAACCTCCGATGCTCGTGTTACAAGCGCGCCCCATCCTCATTGATGAAGAACAGTTGTCTGAATCCCCTGTATTGGTCGAGAATGCCTTCCAGATACATGCAGAGGAGTTCGATTCAGAGCATGTCTATGCCATTGACGATGACGTTATTGTGCATGATTTTGGAGATGAATTACAGGTGTCTGAAGTCATCGTCAATTTTGATGAATTGGTCGACCCTGCTGATCAGACCATCCGATTTGATCACGAACTTCTATCCGAGGGCGAACCAGAACTGATGCCTGCCAAAGCGTTGCCAATCTATGATGGTGGTGATGCGAAAATCGCAGGCCATTCAATCGCAGCCTTCGAGGCGTTAGCTGAAGCAAGATGGAAGGATGCTGCAGATGGATTCCGAATTGTATGCAATGCATTGCCGGGGGATTCTGCGGCGTTGAATGATTTCGGACTTGCTCTTCTTCAAATTGCGATGGAGGTTCACATGTCTAACCCCACCTCTACACCAGCAGAAGAACCTCATTTTGAAGCTGCAGTTTTAGCGCTAAGACAAGCAGCTCAACAAGATCGTCACAACCCGACCATTCTGTACAACTTGGCGACTTGTTTGGCGACCTGTGGACGACACGGCGTTGCCACTCGAATCTGGGATGCGACGATTACTCTATCACCTCAAGACCACGCTCCATTGAATGGCAAAGCAGTCTCTTTGGTTGCACAGGGTGAGTTCGATACGGCATCAGCCCTGCTAATGCGTGCACGGGAAATCGCACCCAGTGAGCCGATTATTCTGCGAAATTTGCGCAGGCTTCGGCCTACAGTCTAACAGTCTGCGGCATTATAATCTTCATTTTCAAGCCGATTTTTGGGTCTATTATCGGTGCAGTCGGACGATTCACTCATCTTTGAGTCCCCGAACCCTTCATATATGGGAGGTCGGTCGGCGGGATGCTCAAAAGTGCACCCCGGTAGCCTTGACTATCGTGGGGAAGTGGTGGAGACCGTCCCGCCCTGCGGGGGTGACGGGGTAGTCTGAGAAACCAGAATCGACGTTTCTGGACACCAGAGGACTCACACAGATGTGAGTGTGGAAAATAAAATCATAAATTGATGCTACAACCTGACTGGGGGATGGCTCGGCTCGAGAGCTGATGAAGGTCGTGACAAGCTGCGATAAACTACGGGGAGGCGCATGAATGCCTTGGATCCGTAGGTCGCCTAATAGGACCTCCTGACGCAAAGTCGTCATTCCCAAAAATACCTGGGAAAGGGAACCCACCGAATTGAAGCATCTTAGTAGGTGGAGGAATAGAAATCAAATGAGATTCCGTGATTAGTGGCGAACGAAAACGGAACAGAACAAACCGAATCCCCTTGGGAAACCTTGGGGAGATGTGGGGTTCGGATCGTCTATTGCCTAAATTCGTGAAGTAGAAGTCGACCTGGAACGGCGCACCATAGAGGGTGAAAGTCCCGTATATGTAACGAACATGGCCAAGTGACGAATCCAGAGTAGCGTGCGTTGGATATCGCGCGTGAATGTGGGAGGCA
>MDTB01064546.1_pt1 | contig 17229 bp, 13 predicted proteins | sample 811161 | NCBI WGS metagenome assembly MDTB01 (sample SAMN05326650, study PRJNA326480) | marine metagenome | isolation source: seawater | place: Mediterranean Sea | collected 2009
ACGCAGAATAAACTTAATCCTGCAAATCCTTGCATAGCAAATATAGCTCCTAATTCCGTCGCACTGTACTCTGAAAACATTTAACTTGCTCCTTTGGGCGTATCACTTTAAGTGACCCGGGTATACGATTTAACCGCTATACCCGAGTCGAACTCACTCAACTAGAAAGACTATTGATAACCTTCCGGGAATGGATCGGGCTCGATGAGACCCGACTCCCAGATGACATCAAATTGACCATCTGTTTTAGCTATACCAATACGCGTCTTACTCCAAAGGTGATGGTTTGAATCATGAATACGCACATAGCCTTCTGGTGCGGTATCAAGCTCAATGCCATTTGAGGCGACTGCAATCTTATCAATATCAAAGCTACCTGCTTTTTCAACCGCTGCTTTCCATAACCATGGACCTAGATAGGCCGCTTGGGTAACGTCACCAATCACACTGTCATCTCCCCACATTTCTTTGAATGCGGAAACAAACGCTTGATTGTTTGGATTATCCAGGCTCTGGAAGTATTTCATTGCGGCGTAGAAGCCTTCGACGTTTTCACCACCGATGCCAAGCATCTCATCTTCCGTCACTGAAATCGTAAGTAAGGTCCACTTGTCTGAGGTAATACCAGCGGCCTTGAGTTGCTTGTACCAAGAGACATTACTTCCACCGACAACGATGCTGTAGATCACATCGGGCTTCTTGAGTTTGATTTTGTTAATCAGAGAGCCAAAGTTAGTGTGACCCAGTGGGTAGTACTCTTCACCAACCACCTTGCCACCAAGAACATTTTCGATGTGTTTACGTGCAATCTTATTTGACGTTCTAGGCCAGATATAATCTGAACCAATCAAGTAAAATGTTTTTGCATCTTTGGTCTCTTTAACCCAGTCTAAACCCGCGATAATTTGTTGGGTTGCTTCTTGACCGGTATAGATCACATTCTTAGACTCTTCCAGACCTTCGTAAAAAGTTGGATAGTAAAGCATGCCATTTTCTTTCTCGAACACTGGTAACACCGCTTTTCTTGAAGCGGATGTCCAGCAACCAAATACTGAGGCGACTTTATCTTTCACTAATAACTTTTTAGCTTTCTCAGCAAATGTAGGCCAGTCACTGGCGCCGTCTTCTTGAATGATCTCAATCTGACGACCAAGTACACCACCCATTTCATTGATTTGCTTAATAGCAAGTTTTTCTGCTTCCACAGAGCCAGACTCACTAATTGCCATGGTGCCTGTGACTGAGTGAAGAATACCAACAGTAACAACATCATCAGTTACGGCAAGACCCGTCGTATTAACGTCCGATGTTGGGTACTCTGCGGCATTTACACTCACGCTGACAACTAGCAGTGAGAGTATGCCTATTAAAGATTTAAATTTACTCATTTAGATTTTCCCATTAAAAATAGTTCAAGGTAACGGAGAAATAGCAAGAAGGATGCCAAGTTTTAATTGACGACAATCTGGTGTGCTTATTTGATTACTGTATATTTTAATTAACTTTTTATGCACTAATTGATAAGAATTTATTAATGCCCGCTGTACATTTAAGTGCAACCAGGGTATCCACTAGTCATAGTCTAGTGATGCTACTATTTTGTTTGATGATCTTGCTTACCGTGGTGGGATACCACTTGCCATTACGTGCAGTCTTGCAACCGTCATGCATTAATTGACTACAAATATTTTCTAAGGTGTGGCCAGTATTGAATAGTCTGACGATCGCTACAATGATCCTGCGTTGATAGGGATTAACCATGTGATAGCCCTGGGTTGATACACGCCAACCAAAGGGTACACGATGATTATTCTTGTGATTTGGCTTATATTTTCTAGGCACTACTGAGTGACATGGAGGCTATCAAGTGAGGATCAATCACGTTGCTTAATCAGTGACCCAGCATCCAAGGACGAGAGCCAGCAGAACCAGCCATATATTTAGGCTTTGTGTGCTCTGATTTGGAGTGATTGCAGGCACTAGTACACACGTGTTTGCGCTGACGTCTAGGCTCATGTGCACTTTTTTCATTGCGCTCCCATGCGCTTCTATTTTCACGTGACATGATTGCCAATGAGGGCGCCGACAGCAGTCGTGATGCATCATGCCCACATTCTGGACATGATGCGTCTTGATTGCGTAATGCTACACTTCTAAGTGCAGAGAAGGTGCCGTGTTGCGGACACTGGAATTCATATATAGGCATAGTAAACCCTGCAGCGTGATGTGGCGTTAACTGGTAAATGCTAAGTCAGCATAGGAAGTGACTTGCTTGCTCGGCCCCTCTGGCTTAATGTCGATATCAAAATCAAATATTCCAGTGGGTAGCCATAGTGTTGAACACGCATTTGGAATATCAACAATACCGCTGATATGGCCCTCGACAGGTGCCGTCCCCAGAATTGCGTAGCCCTGCGCGCCGGTAAAGCCAAATTTCTTCATGTACTCAATGGCATTCAGACAGGCACGACGATAGGCAACATGTGGATCAAGATAGTACTGCTTGCCATCTTCATCAACGGAGATGCCCTCAAAGATCAAGTAGTCTGAGTAGTCTGGATCCACTTTACTAGGTTTAAATATTGGATTTACCACGCCATATTTTTCCATTCCACCTTTGATGATGTTAACGCGTATGTCTAAATAACCCGCCATCTCAATAGCGCCACAGAATGTGATTTCACCATCACCTTGTGAAAAGTGGATATCGCCCATGGAGAGGCCAGCACCATCAACATACACGGGGAAATAGACGGTAGAACCACGTGATAAGTTTTTGATATCACAGTTACCACCATGTTCTCGTGGCGGCACCGTTCTGGCGGCTTCGGCCGCAGCACTGTCTCTGGCAGAGCCAGTTAGCGAGCCCATTAATGCAGTATCAGAATAAGGCAATGCCGCCAGTGGCGGTACCCGATCTGGATCAGTATTGACCAGTTCAGTTTCACGTTTATTCCATTCAGCTAATAGTTCTGCCGAAGGTAAACAACCGATCAGTCCGGGGTGCATAGTGCCAGGGAATCTGACATTAGGAATATGTCTGGATGATGCCCAGATACCACTAAAATCCCAACATGCCTTGCGTGCATCTGGATAGTGTTCTGTCAGGAAACCACCGCCATTTTCGCGCGCGAAAAATCCGGTAAAGCCCCATGCAGATTCAGGCAACACACCAACATCAAGAATATCGACTGCCAGAAGATCACCTGGCTTAGCGCCATTGACACCGATGGGACCACTTAGATAGTGAACCTTCGTTAAATCAACATCACGTATGTCATTCGCGGTGTCATCATTATTGATCTGACCACCAGTCCAATCAATGCACTGCACTCTGAATTCCTGGCCTGGATCAACAACCGAAGTGAAAGGTATATCTGGATGCCAACGATTATGTAAGACATCTGCTTGTTCTTCAGGGGTTTTCTTAATATCGACTTCAATCAGAGTTTCTATCATTGCTGTGCTCCTGGCAGTATATGTTGTTCGCTAAACAATAATTAGCAAAACTTATGCCAACAATATAAGCACTGATACTTAGGAGTTTAATTGCAGAGGGGTCTCAGCTGCTACAATATATGCACCACACTAAGCAACGCTTAGACTATTTATGCACTATATGTATGACTTGTCATGTGCTTGAGGTAATTCTCTCGCAGCATGATACAGATAGGCTGCAACCAGTCAGGCAGCTGCACTATTAGAGGCTTTCATTTCAGATTTTTTTTTTGCGTGTTCAGCTATGGGTTCAATTTTGCGTTGTTTTTCATATAAGAAACTGAGTACCGCCGCTCTGAGTTTGGTGTAGGTCGTATCTTCTGCTAAGGCAATACGATCTCTCGGTCGTGCTAAATTGATCTCTAGGATTTCTCCGATAGTTGCGGCAGGCCCGTTGGTCATCATGACAATACGATCAGACAACAACACAGCCTCATCCACGTCGTGAGTGATCATGATAACGGTATTTCTCAACTCATTTTGAATCTCCATGAGCGTATCCTGCATATGCGCACGCGTTAAAGCATCCAGTGCGCCGAATGGCTCATCCATCAACAGTATTTCTGGTTGCATGGCTAATGCGCGGGCAATACCAACTCGCTGTTTCATACCACCAGATAATTCGTCTGGCTTTTTATGCATAGCGTGATCCATATGCACCAAGTTTAAATTATGCTTAATCCATGCTTGCATTTCTACTTTTGACTTGGTGTTTTTAAATACCTGTTTAACTGCTAGCTCAACATTTTGGTAAGCCGTCAGCCAAGGAAGCAGTGAATGATTCTGAAATACAACAGCACGCTCCGGACCAGGTTCTGATACTTCTTTACCATTTAAAATTACTCCACCATTAGTCACCTGATGGAGACCTGCAACAATATTTAAAACAGTGGATTTGCCGCAGCCGGAGTGACCGATCAAAGAGACAAACTCACCTTCCGCAATCTTAAGATTAATATTGTTTAATGCAGTGAATGGTCCTTTCGGGGTCGGAAAATCCATCACTACTCCCGAAATATTTAAGATTTCATTCATACTCATTCCCTATTATTATGTTGACACTATTAGCGTGATGCTGTTGATTTATCCCAAGACAAGAGGCGCTGAATTTGACGCATACCCTGATCCAGTAAAAATCCGATAAATCCAATTACAAATACTGCCGCCAAGATACGACTGAGTGAATCGGAACTACCGTTTTGAAATTCATCCCATACAAATTTACCCAAGCCAGGATTTTGCGCCAGCATCTCAGCAGCGATCAAAACCATCCAGGCTATGCCCAGTGACAAGCGCATACCGGTAAAAATCATTGGAATAGATGCAGGCAGCACTATTTTTTGCACATGTTTAAGCGCGGGCAATCTCAGCACGCGACTGACATTGACCAAATCAATATTGATCGAAGCAACACCCACCGAAGTATTGATCACCATTGGCCAGAGACAACATAGCGTGACTGTGATCATTGAGTTAAGAAATGATTTCGGCACCACGGGATCGGGTGTTGCATACAAGGCACTTACTACCATGGTGACCAGTGGCAGCCAGGCTAATGGTGAGACTGGCTTGAAAATCTGAATAATAGGATTGAATGCGGTATTTAATGTCTTACTTAGGCCGATAGAGATGCCTAAAGGAACGGCAATCAAAGCGGCTAATAGAAACCCGCAGCTGACGGTAACCAAACTAGTGATGATCTGATCGAGAAATGTTTCTTTGCCTGTATAGGCCCGCATTTTTGGTACGTAGTCTGGGTCAGCGGCAACACGTTTAGCATTGCGTTCAACTTGTCTTTGAATGAAGGCCTTCTCCTTAACACGCTCAGCTTTATGTTCCGTATAAAGCGCAGAAAACTGTGTCAGCACAGCTTGCGGACCAGGAAATTTACCCAGTGAGGTATTGATGTTAGAGGCCGCCATCGACCAAAGCATGATGAAGACAATCATACCAATCAAGGGAATGACTAGTGCTTGCAAAGTGGTGAATATATTTCGAATCATATTATTTATACGGAATCAGCGAACTGATTCCGTATTCTGTGGTTAGTAAATTAGTTATGGTTGTTCCAAACACCTTAGACTTCGTCACCCTGCTTGAGGCCAATGGGGAACTTCTCTAGGTACTCATTCGGCTTACTGCCGTCAAAGGTTATACCGTCAATGAACTCGGGTTGTGGCGGTTTAAAACCGCTTTCAGTAGCAAAGTCAGGAAAATCTTCTGCCTTGGCAAGGCCTTCTGCAATCAATGACTTGGCCGCAGTCGTATAGATATCAGGACGATATACTTCGGCGGCAGTCTCCTTGTACCAATCATCTGACTTATCTGCCGCGATTTGTCCCCAGCGACGCATCTGTGACAGATACCAGATGGCATCAGAGTAATACGGATAAGTTGCGTTATATCTGAAGAACACATTGAAATCAGGTACCTCGCGCTTATCACCCTTCTCATATTCGAAAGTGCCTGTCATGCTGTTTGCAATCACATCGTAATCAGCACCAACATAATTTGACTGAGATAGTATTTTTACAGCCGCCGGTCGGTTAGCGTTATCGTTTTCATCTAACCACATGGCAGCACGAATAAGTGCGCGTGTTAAACGAACGGTTGTATTTGGATATTTCTCAGCAAATTCTGCCGTGATACCGAATACTTTCTCTGGATTGTTTTTCCAGATTTCGTAGTCGGTAATCACAGGTACGCCGATGCCTTTGAATACCGCTTGTTGATTCCATGGTTCACCCACGCAGTAGCCATAGATAGTGCCTGCTTCCAGAGTAGCTGGCATCTGTGGTGGTGGGGTGACAGATAGCAGTGCATCGGCATCAATTTGACCTGAAATATCGCCCTTGAGAGGTGCGTAATAGCCTGGATGAATGCCACCAGCCGCCAGCCAATAACGCAACTCATAATTATGTGTAGACACTGGAAATACCATCCCCATATTGAAAGGTTTACCATTTTCTTTGTACTTCTCTACGACCGGCTTTAACGCATCCGCTTTGATCGGGTGCACGGGACGACCATCTTCCATTTTTGGAATATATTCTTTCATTTGCTGCCAGATGTCATTGGACACGGTAATGCCATTACCATTCAAGTCCATTGAAAAAGGCGTAATGATATGTGCTTTAGTACCAAAGCCAATCGTCGCTGCCAGAGGCTGACCCGCCAGCATGTGCGCACCATCAAGTTGACCGTCAATGACTCCATCAAGCAATACTTTCCAGTTTGCCTGAGCTTCGATGGTGACATATAAACCTTCGTCCTCGAAATAGCCATTTTCATACGCAATGGCGATAGGTGCCATATCGGTCAACTTAATAAAACCAAACTTGAGCTCCTCTTTCTCAGGATAGCCCAACTCTTCTGCATAAACAGTCTGACTGATGACACTTACAGCAATTAGCATCAGCCCTATTAACAAGTGATATGCACGATTTATGGTGCATTCCCGCATTCTTGCGTAGCTCATTTGATTGTCGCTCCTTTACATTTATTTTAAGCAAAAAAAAAGATGGCTAATCATCTGGGTAAAGTACCCAGACAGTTAGACATCTTTGTCATTACAATTGCCACCAATGGCGTGTTCACTACTATAGTTGCAAGTTACTTGCCAACTTTACGGGTCGGTGCAAGTGGCGGATTTCGTGTACATTTTCAGCCACTGTTCAGATATCGATCAAAACTGTGCCTCTGCTTGGTGCATGCTTGAAATACCCCGCACCAAAATAACACCTAACGATCGAATTGCCGTTCTAGATCCCTGTTCAATAGCAAGGTCAGGACATACCCTTTCGACAACAATCGCTCGGTGACATATTTTGCGTAGTCCTCTCGCACACCTCTGCTAAGTATCGTGTAAGAGATCATCACCCCGGGCAATAAAAATACGATAAATAAGTATGTGTAAACGCCAGACAACGCCAGAGCTGAGAAAGGCAACAGATAGAGCGGCCAACTAAACAACACCCCACGCAGACTATGCTTGAGGGTTAATAATAGTTTTGCTGTCATGCGTCGCCGGCGCTGTTTACCCGACTTGTAGTTAACACTGAACACACCACGCTCTAGATCACTATCAATATCCGATAGTTTTTTCGCTGAAATACCAGTGACCACTATGAAAGCATCAGTGCGTATCTGGGAGCACACCTGTCTGCGGCAGATCAGCTAAACCGATTGCGCGTGCATGCTCCTCAAAGCGCTTATTCTTCCAGAAGAAAGCCCCGGGCATAGTGGTCGGTATCACTAGGGCATAAAACAAACTGCGCCCAATCACTGAACACATGACTATGGCAAATATGTTCACAGCCCAAAAAATAGTGCCTGTGGTGCCATCTATGGCAGTAAGAGCGAGCAATGGAGTGATCGCGATAGTGGTCATTAAGATGATATTACGACTCCAATACGTATACCCAAAGGTGGTCAGTTGTGTTTGATGAGAGGCGTTGGATTCACCACTATGCTGCTTTAAATAGCGCGCGTGGCATAGCAAGCCGCCAGCCTCCAGCAGCATACCCAATGTCAGTGGTAGGGCCAGCCACTGAACGGTCGTAAACCAGTTTTGTGCAGCCATAGACTGAGCGCCAACATATAATATTATGATGGTGACTGAACCCAAGGTTAGCATGCTGCCATAAAATGTTGTCAGTACCGACCAGTGATTCCAGAAAGGTCGCGCGGGAATACGATAAATTGCATACATGAAATACAGCGCGACGACGCCTGATACACAGGCCGCCCAACCCGTCAGTGACATCAGCGATGTATACCACTGCGGCGACAACCAGGTGAACAGTGTCGGTAAGCCACTTAATAATGAATAGGCGCCGAGGAAATTATAAAAAACCGCAATGCCTGCAACTTCGCGACTGACGGGTGAGTAACGTAAGTTATAAAATGCGCGGTAAAAACGATGAGGCTTGCCCAAATGCATGGTCGACATCACTAAGGCCAACGTTTGAATGCCTATCAAGCCAAATAGGATCAGCGGCCATAGGACGGGGTTTGCTTGTGCTGAGAATGTCGGCACACCAAGTTTTGGCCCTAGGAACAAAATCAAGAAAGCGCCGACCACTAACTGCGACACCAGCGTAAATACTACCAATGGGTTCTCACGTGTACTGAGTTTGGCAATACTCCAATGACGTTCTTTAGTGGCCATGCTCTGTTTAGATTGATAGCCATTGTGCTGTGATTTTTCATAGCGAATAGGCATGCTGTCCGTGCGTCGCATTTCCTGAGGCAAACTGGTCGTCTGCTGAAAACTAATATTTGGATGGGTTATTTCTGGATCAGGGAATCCTGGTATATCAGCTTTCATTTGATGACTATTCTCGGGCAGTGTTTCAGTCACACCAAAATCCAATGCGCCCGCCAGACACGCCGATGCACAAGCGGGCTTGAGACCCACCTCTAAGCGATCAACACACATATTACATTTTTGCACATGCCCCTGTTCGTGATCTAACTGTGGGGCATTGTAAGGACACACCCAGGTGCAATAACCACAACCAAAACAAATATCAGGATCCTGTAACACTGCGCCGTATTCTGCAAACTTGGTATATGCCCGGGTGGGACAGCCCTTGAGACAGACTGGGTCATCACAATGGTTGCAGGCCATCGAGATATTTAATCGTTGATAGGCCGGATAAGAGCCTCCTTCCAAATAGCCAACAGACCGAAAGGCTATGTGTGCCGGCAAGTCATTTTTTTCTGAGCAGGCCGCTTCACAGGCATGACAGGCAATACAATTATCAGCATTAAAGTAAAACCCGTGTTGCTTATAGCGGTCTGGGTTATCACCTATCGCATCATCATAATTAATGTTGAGTGACTGATTGCGTAACTCACTGTCCGCAGGTACCGTTTCGATGTCATGCCCGTAGCGGTTTTTGTCAGCGTGTTGAACGCTGGCAATGAAGGCATAGCTGGGTTCTTTTGGTCGGGGCTTATACACTTAATAGGACCTCGCAGTAACATTCTTTCTGGCAGCATCTACTTGATCTTCGATCGCTTCGATTTGGACAGCACATTGTTTGTATGCCGGCTGACGTGAGTGCGGATCTAACAAGCCCAGAGTCAACCGATTGACACATTCATGGAAGTGGAATGGAATAAAAACACTATTCTTTGCCACCCGATGGGTGCATTGCACCATCACGATGGCATCACCGCGGCGTGATGACAAACGCGCATAACTGCCATGTTCAATATTTAATTCAGCCGCCGCATCGGGATTCATCTCCATGTATGCGGTCGGGCTAAACTTATTGCCATTAGCCACTTTACCGGTGCGCGTGCGGGTATGGAAATGTTCTACTACGCGTCCTGAATTGAGCCAGAATGGGTAATTATCATCCGGCCGCTCGTTGTTATCAATAAACGGTAAGGCTAATAATTTGGCCTTGCCACCTGCATGCTGAAACACGCCATCGGTATACAAGCGCTGGCTGCCATTAGGTGTTGAATCTTCATTACATGGCCACTGGATGCCGCGTTGCTGCTCTATCTTGTCGTAACTCATACCTGAGTAGTCCAGCATGCGCCCCTTGGAAAGCACTCTAATTTCTTCAAACACACCCTCTGGAGTCTCAGGAAAAACGACCTTTTTTCCTTGCTCGAATCGCTCTGCCATGGCATTAAAGATGGCCAGATCTGTTTTTGATTGACCGTGTGGTTGACATACATTGCGGATGATGTTGACGCGACGTTCAGTATTAGTGAAGCAACCTTCTTTTTCGGCCCATACGGCAGCAGGCAGATACACATGGCTGTATTGATTAGTTTCTACATCTTCATAAGCATCTTGCACCACCAGAAATTCCAATTTTTCCAGTGTTTTTCGAATGCGTGCAGTATTCGCCATGGAGGTCATTGGATTCGTTGCGATCAGCCATAATCCCTTGACTTGGCCCGTTTCTATGGCGGGCAGAATATCCGTCATGAACATGCCACGTTTCTGTGGGAAGAATTCTTCATCTACGCCCCAGAACTCGGCAATATCTTGACGGTCTTGCTGATTCTCTAAGCTACGATAACCGGGTAAGCCTGAACAAGATGACCATTCACGCGTGCCCATGGCATTGCATTGGCCGGTGATCGACAGCGAGCTAGCACCCGGTTTGCCAATATTGCCTGTAATCAGATGCAGATTATTAATCGCCACCACGCCATCCGAACCATGTGTGCTCTGGTTAATACCCATCGTCCAGATACTCATCGCCGCATCAGCTTTGGCGAACAAACGTGCCACATTACGGATGGTATCTTCGTCGATACCGCATATTTTTGCGGCCGTGACAGGATCATATTGCGCCACTAGGTCGTTGAACTCTTGATAACCCTCGGTATGCGCGCTGATGTATTCTTCATCATGCAGCTGCTCTGCAAGAATAACGTGTGCCAAGGCATTCAGCAGCACCAGGTCAGTCCCTGGAGAAATGGCCAGATGCATATCTGCCTGCTGAGCAAACATCGTCACCCGAGGATCGACAACGATCAGAGGAAACTTAGTCTTTTGCCTAGCTTCGTGTAAGCGCCAATAAATGATTGGGTGTTGCTCGGGCAAATTAGATCCAAACGCGAGGAGACATTGGGTATCCTCAAAATCCTCATAACAACCGGGCGGGCCATCCGAGCCAAACGAACGTTTATAACCGGAAACGGCCGATGACATACACAGGGTGGTATTACCATCATAGTTATTGGTACCTATCACACCACGTGCTAGCTTACCTAAGGTATAGAACTCCTCGGTCATAATTTGTCCGGTAGAGACAATCGAAAAAGCATCGCGCCCATAGTCATTTTGGATACGCTTAATCTGTTCAGCAGTTTTATCTAATGCGGTATCCCAGGCGACAGGTTTGAATTCATCCCAAGCGTGTTCGCGCATGAGTGGCTTATTGCCACGGCCAGAGGTTTTACGAAATAACTCATGCTCATATATTCCTTTGATACACAATTTGCCACGATTGACGTCAGCATCCGCCACCCCCCGTGAACTTACCGGTTCGCCGCGCTGATCGAGACCCACTTCAATAGAGCATCCAGTTGAGCAGTAGCCACAGGTAGCATATTTCCACTCAACAACACCCTTATCAGCGATCTTTACTGGATTCTTATTGTTGCGACCAAATAACATTTTAAATTCTCACTCTTTATCGGATAAATAGATGAACACATCAGCATCAACAACTTTGCTCGGAAAAGTGGCAGTGCAACCTTCATCGGCACCGAGGGCCTCTCCAGTCGCGAGGTCGATTTTCCAATTGTGCAGGGGGCAAGTCACCGAGTCACCATGTACGATACCTTGGGATAGCGGCCCTTGTTTGTGCGGACAAGCATCCAATACCGCAAATACCTGATCTTTAGAATTACGAAAGATAGCGATATCTTCGTGATCCGTTTTAATAACTCTGGATCCTAGCTTGGGAATATCAGTAAGTTTGACTACCTTAACCCAGCTGCCTGCCTGTATGTCACTGTCTGCTAGCATGTGCCTATCCTGTGAGTTCCAGTACATTGTATTCAAGATGATCCTTACCTTGTGCGCGCTCTTTCCATGGATCAATTTGGGCAAACTTTTGCGAGAACTTAAAGCGTTCAGCAAGCGCTTGTCGTTTTTGCTCATCCTGTAGGATCTGGTCCTTGACATAATTGAATCCGACCCGCTCTACCCACGGTGCGGTACGCTCTAAATAATGCGCCTCTTCACGATATAGCTGGATGAAGGCAGCGCTGTACTCCAGCACTTGTTCCACCGTATCAACCTTCACTAGGAAATCTGTCACTCTGACTTTAATACCACCATTGCCACCTATATGTAACTCATAGCCAGAGTCTACACAGACCACACCAAAGTCTTTGATAGTGGCTTCAGCACAGTTGCGTGGACAACCGGACACAGCCATTTTGAATTTATGCGGCATCCATGAGCCCCAGGTCAGCTCTTCTAGTTTGACTCCTAGGCCGGTTGAATCTTGGGTGCCAAATCGACACCATGTTTCACCGACACAAGTCTTCACCGTGCGCAATGCTTTTGCATAGGCATGACCAGATATTAATCCCGCCTCAGACAAGTCTTTCCACATTAATGGTAGATCTTGTTTCTTGACACCGAACATATCAATACGCTGACCACCAGTAACTTTCATTTCAGGGACTTGGTATTTGTCACAGGCATCGGCGATGGCACGCAAATCACTCGGTGTGCATAAACCACCAAACATACGCGGCACAACCGAATAGGTTCCATCTTTTTGAATGTTGCCGTGCGCACGCTCATTGATAAAACGTGACTGAGCATCATCCGCATATTCAGCTGGCCAGTGTGCTAATAAATAGTAATTCGCTGCTGGGCGACAAACGTGGCAACCATCCTCGGTTTTCCAGTTCAAGAAGTTGAACACGGAGCGTATGTCTTTCAGTCCCTTTTCTTTAATGGCGCTGATGACTTGATCGTGGCTGTGCTCAGTGCAGGCACACATCGGTTTAACACTGGGTACATCGTCATAGCCATCACCGACGGTAGACACTAGTAATGCTTCTACCAAGGCTGTGCATGAGCCACATGAAGATGAGGCCTTAGTATGAGCACGCACATCATCTAAGGTGAATAATCCCTTATCACTGATGGCGGCTACGATCTCACCTTTGCAAACGCCGTTACAGCCACATATTTCTGCGTCATCGGTCATCGCCACCACACGCTTCTCTTCACCGTGACCCGCATCCCCGAGTTCATGTTGGCCGAACAATAAAGTTGTTCTGAAGGCGGAGATATCGGTACCTTCACGCATTAATTGGAAGTACCAACTACCATCAATGGTATCGCCATACAAAACAGTTCCTTTAATTTGGTTATCGCGAATAACCACTTTTTTATACACCCCTTGGGAAGGATCTTGCAGAACCAGGACCTCATCATGCTCTTGTTCATTAAACTGACCCGCAGAAAAGAGATCTATGCCGGTGACTTTTAATTTAGTTGAGGTGACTGAGCCGAGATAACGTTTAGTACCGATCAGCGCGAGATGATTAGCACATACTTTAGCCTGATCGAATAGCGGTGCGACTAATCCGTAACAAGTGTTTCGATGTTGAGCACACTCCCCTACAGCATAAATATTTGGGTCAAAGGTCTGCAGAGTATCGCTCACCAGAATACCGCGATCGGTTTGGATGTGAGCTTGCTCAGCAAGTTCTATGTTAGGTCGTATACCTGCGGCCATCACCACCAGATCCGCAGCTATTGTGCGTCCATCTTCAAATTCGACAGCCTCGACCCGCGCATCACCATGAATGATCTTGGTTCTGGCCTGCATCAGAAAATTCAGACCTCGTTCCAGTAATGACGCTTGCAACAGTTGTGCTGCAGGCGCATCCAGTTGACGCTCCATCAGTGTGTCGTGGATATGCACGACGGTTACATCCATGCCTTGCTTCATCAGCCCATGGGCAGCTTCCAGACCTAACAAACCACCACCGATGACCACCGCTTTTTTATAGCACTTAGCGGTCTCTAGCATCATGTCAACGTCCGCGATGTCACGATAGCTCACAACGCCAGGTAAATCGTTGCCGGGCACAGGAAGGACAAATGGTTTAGAGCCAGTAGCGATAATCAGACGATCATAGGGCGCACGCTGTTCATCGTCAGTAATAACTTCTTTGCGTACGCGATCAATTGCAACTACTTTGCAGCCATGCTGCAAGGTGATGTCATTATCCTGATACCAATCCAATTCATTCAGCATAATATCTGCAATGCTCTTTTCATCAGCCAACAAGGGCGACAACATGATGCGATTGTAATTGCCGTAAGGCTCAGCACCGAATATGGTAATGTCGTAGAGTGTGTCATCCAGCTTGAGCAACTCCTCAACAGCACGCACACCCGCCATACCGTTGCCTATTAAAATTAATTTCTTTTTCATAACTTGGTTTTATCTATGTGCTTATTGAGTTGTGTTCTTGCAGCTCTGATTTCGATAGCTTGGTGTTTTTCATGGGAAAATCATAAATATAATCAATCAGGTTAGCCGGGTTGAACTTGACCTGGTCGAAAAATTTATCTGAACCCATCGTCAGGGAACGACCAGCATCCTGAAGTTGCCAGTTAGTATTGTTGTAACCCTCTGTCTTGACTAACGCTGCAGGAATCTCGAGATCTAATTCCCTCGCGGCTTCGGTATAGATATCTGGACGATACACTTGCGCAGCAGTCGCGAGAATGTTGATGGGTTTGTCGATGTGTCCCCAGCGATACATTTGACTGATGTACCACTGAGCATGGCTTAACCATGGGTAGTTTGCTGAGTAACGATGGAATACATTGAAGTCGGGCATTGCCACAGGCGCTAAATGACGCGCGTACTGAAAAGTTCCGGTCATGGACATTTTTATGACATCAATAGGTGCGTCGACATATTCTTCGCGTGAGAGTATTTCTGCTGTAGGTACTCTATTCTCAGGAAAATCTATCCATTGCGACGCTTCTATCATCGCCTTAACAATTGCTTTAAGTGTGTGTGGATTTTGTTCTGCCCATTCCTGATTGACTGCAAATACTTTTTCCGGACTGTTGTTCCAGATCTCGTATTTAGTGATGAGCGTTCTACCGATGCCAGCACTGACCGCTAATTCATTCCACGGCTCGCCCACACAGTAGCCAACAATCCTGCGCGACTCTAGGTGATTGACCATCTGCGCTGGTGGGATCACAGCAAGCCGAACATCCCGATCAGGATCGATTCCCGCCGCAGCCATCCAGTAGCGTAATTCATAACTGTGCGTTGATAATGGAAAAACAGTCGCGAATGTCATGAGCGGTCGACCAGACTGTTTGTCTTGTTCGATTACTTTTTTTAATGCACGCGCGGTAACAGGCTGTTCCTGCATTGCCGCTGGGTCCAGCTCCAGCATACGTGTGTAGAGTTCATGTGAAACGGTAATGGCGTTGCCATTAAGTGCCATCGTTAAGGCGGCCAAGGTGGGTTTTTTGACGGTGCCGATACCCAAGGTTGTCGCGATTGGCATAGTGGCCAGCATTTGCGCCCCATCCAGCGCATTAATACTGACTTTATCTCTAATGTTCGACCAAGAGGTTTGCTTTTTTAGCTCAACATCAAGACCAAATTTTTCAAAGAATCCTTTCTCTTGCGCAATGACGAGACTGGCGCAGTCTGTCAAGGGTATGAAACCTAATGATACCTTCTTCTTTTCCAACACTTTTTGTCTCCTGTCACCGAACTCTGTCTCTGCCAATAAGATACCTGAACTTGCATTCATGGACGCGAGGCTGGCACTAGCAGTTGTCGCCTGCAAAATCCGCCTGCGAGTAGAGTTTATATTGTAATTTTTATCCCGGTCCATGCATGTTAATGAGTATAGTTTATGACAAAAAAAAACGGCGTATCTATATCAATTTCAAGTTGATATGGATGACACCGTTGTCGAATTCATGTGGCGCTTATGTTCACTGCCTTGTGAACTCGCCATTATGACTTGATGTTACACGAACCATGCCACATTTTAAATACTAGCCCACAACTGCACAAACAGTGTATCGGGCAAGTGTTCACACGTGTTTAACTCAATTAGTGCACACGTAAAGTGCATGCAAAGCTACCTATGCACCAATAAGAGTCAACTGCTGACGATCTTGCTGATTGAAATCAGGCTGCGTGCTGCTTCACCAATTGTGATTTTTTGATCCATCGCTATTTTACGTAACGCTTGATAGGCACGCTCTTCCGACAGGCTATATTGTTTTTGCAGTAGACCTTTGGCTATATCGATGTCCTTACGATCTGCCAGTCTGGACTTAACGTCATCCAACTCAGAACGTAATGACTGATATTCCTGAAAACGTGCCACCGCAACTTCTATGATTGGTTTGATTCTCGATTTACTCAGACCATCAACAACATAGGCACTGATACCCGTCTTGATGGCTTTGTCCATAGTGTTTTGATCACTCTCATCGGTAAACAATACGATAGGACGAGGTGCATTCTTGGTTGCCAGATGAACATCCTCTAGCGTATCTCGATCAGGTGAATCAACATCCAAGACAATAACATCTGGCTGCACTTGTTCAATTTGAACCGTGAGATGCTCAGTATTATCGAGTTGGCAGACGACATCATAACCCGCGTCGCTAAGGTAATCAGCGACCAGTGAGCTACGTTCAGGATTCTCATCCACCAACATTACTGACAATTTAATCTTCAACTACAGGTTCCTTGTGCATAATTCCTCGTGCATAAAAGTGACCAGGACTGTCCTTAGTCCTACAAAAATCGTACCGTAATTGTAGAGTCAACTAGAAACAAGGAAACTGACCATCAGATATATGGCGGAATGCGCCGGTTTGATGCAAGTAGTGCTCATCTTGCTGGTTATTGTGCGCTATAGCAGTGCGTGTCAGCTGTCTGGCAGATGCATTGTTTTTCACAATTATCATCAAATACATCAATAAAGCAGTGAGTTATTCTTACAATTATTATGTGGCATCAATCTTGCTGGACTTAGATTGGTTTAATTAAGCGTTCAATTTACGCAAGTGCTGCGCAAAGGCGTGCGGCACGCTCGACATAGAAGTCATAGCTAGCATTTGTTAGCTATGGCTTTTTTTTTGCTCAATATATTTAAAATTAGGGAGATTAGTAAAATGAAACTAGCACGAGTACTTTCTGCAACATCGCTACTCGGCCT
>MDTB01006133.1_pt1 | contig 17227 bp, 19 predicted proteins | sample 811161 | NCBI WGS metagenome assembly MDTB01 (sample SAMN05326650, study PRJNA326480) | marine metagenome | isolation source: seawater | place: Mediterranean Sea | collected 2009
ATATCCTGTCGCTCTTTCTATGCGTCAGTTCTTTAATGCGCAGAACGACTATATGGAGAGCGGCGAAGTGATGGATTTGAGCCCATCTGGCGTAGCAGCGCTGCAAGAAAAATATACGCGCCAAGCAGACAGCCCTTTGCGCGAAGGCCATATCAGATCGCATTTTAGGCTTCAGAAATTCTAACGTTTCCTTTAAACCAAAGCTTGGTTTCTAAAGAATGTCGTCTGACGCTTGGCATATTGGCGCGTTTGTATTTGGGCAAGCTCTATGGCTTCATCAAGTGATGTCATGCCACGCAGATAAGCTTGCAGTTCTTTAAACCCAAGGGTGCGGGTGATGGCGGCATCTTCTTCTATTTCACCAGATTTGATCCGTGCGTCTAGGGCTGCAACTTCATCCAATACGCCATTTTGTGTCATTAATTCAAAACGTTTATTGCAGCGCTGATATAGAACATCGCGCGCAGGCATAACGATTTCGACTTCAAAATCAACGCCCTCCATTGCGCCGCTGCGTGGCTGGTCCTGCCAGTAACTTATTGGCTTTCCCGTACCTGCAAATACTTCGCAGGCACGGATGAGGCGCTGCGTGTCATTAGGATGCAAACGCGCCGCAGCCTTTGGGTCATGTTCAGTTAAATAAGCATGTAGGGCAGGTGCACCTTCTGATTCTGCTTGCGCCATGAACCGCGCACGAATAGTGCCATCAACATCAGGGATATGCGATAAGCCGCGCGTCAAGGTCACAATATAAAGCCCTGTGCCGCCGCAAATAATTGGTGTTTGCCCCGCATCAAGGCAAGCACGTATTTCAATTTCCGCTAATTCACGCCATTTCTGCGCGCTGCATATTTGCTCTGGTTTTAAAAAACCATAAAGCTTATGGGGTGTATCACCCATTTCCTGCGCATCAGGAATGGCTGATAAAATCGGTAAGTCCTGATATATTTGTAAAGAATCCGCATTAATCACCGCACCATTATGGACGCGCGCAAGTTCGAGCGCCCGCGCTGATTTACCGCTGGCAGTCGGACCTGCAATGATATGGACGGTTGGCTCTGTCATGATCGTTTGTAATAAAAAACCTGCTTATATAAGCAGGCTTTATAGGACATGATTTAATAAAAGGCAAATAACGGCTTAATAAATCTTCGGGCCACTTTGCTTCACAGGACCATTCTTAGATATTGCGCCACGTCCCTCATCACGATGACCTTCGTCACATGTGATAATTTCAAGAACGTCGCCACCTTGTTCATTCGTAATGACCGTTTCTGTACTTTCTGCACAGTTATTAAACATAAATTTCATAATAATCCCTTCCTCAATGTTACACTCAATTTAAAATACGCAACTCAAGATGTCAAGGTCTGCCGAAATCATACGCCTAATTACGCAGCGGCTTACCTTTTTCAAGCATATGTTCTATACGTGAAACTGTGCCCTCTTTACGGACGAGCTTCATAAATTCAATATACTCAAGCTTAAGAAGGTCATCTTCTGTTAATGGGTTTGTCCAGTCGCCTTTATCGCCGCCACTTAAGATATGGGCAAGATGGTCTGAAACCACAACATCATATGGCGTTGCCATGCCGTTTTTCGCAAAATCAGCCACCGCCATGTCCAAAGCGACCTTACCGCTTTTCCCAGGAAGGCGAATTTCTGTGACTTTTTCGGGCGCGCTATAGTCTTTGGCAAGTTCTAATGCTTTTTTCTTTGCATCGAACAATAAGCGATCACGGTTCATGGTAATTGCGTCGCTATCTTTGAAGTAACCGATAGCCTTGGCTTCTTGCGCCGATTTGGCGACCGTCGCAGTACCAATCACTTCAAACGCTTTGCGCATTGCGCCCATTGGCGTGGTGTTTGGCGAGAACCAAATCGGCTTACCGCCACCAGCTTTGGCGTAAGCTTGGCGTTCCTTCTCTTGGAAACGCAAAATCATTTCCTTACAGCCGCCCCAGCCAGGGACAAGGCCAACGCCGACTTCAACCAAGCCTGTATAAGTCTCAGCATGTGCCTGCACATGGTCAACATGAAGTAAAATCTCACAGCCGCCGCCCAGTGCCATGCCCGAAGGCGCGGCAACAACAGGGAACGGCGCGTATTTTAGCGCCATATAAGTACGCTGCCCACCAAGGACAAGCTCCTCAATTTGTGGCCACATCGCGGTATTCATCGCAAATAAAGCAAGGCCAAGATTTGCTCCGGCTGAGAAATGCGTGCCTTCATTATAAACGACCAGCGCTTTATAATCACCGCTGCCATCACCTATCATCTTGATCGCTTTGGTGTATGTGTCAAAAACATGATTATCCATTGCGTTCATTTTGCCGGTGAACTCAATGCACATCACGCCATCGCCAACATCCCATAGCGCTGCAGATTCGCTTTTATAAAGCGGCTCAGCGCCCATCTTAATATCACTTAATAGCAATACGCCTTCAGCGCGCTTAATTTCATGATATGCGCCGTCCGTGCCGAAATAATATGGTTTGCCATTTTCAACTTTGTAAAATGTGCCTTCGCCAACTTTATCAAGAAGCTCAGGCACAGCCATGCCTTCTTCTCTTAATTTATCAGCGAACCATTTTGGCCCCAGCGCGTCGATCATTTCAAACGGGCCTTGCTTCCAATTTGTACCGAGCTTCATGGCCTCATCAACGTCATAGGGTGTATCCGCGATTTGCGGCACAAGCGATGCGGCATAAGACAGGGTCTGTGCCATGACTTTCCATGCATAGCGCCCACCTTCATCATCTGTCGTGACGACGGCTTTGATGCCTGCTTTACCGGCCTTGACCGAATCAAGACTTGGCTTGGTGGCCGCCTTGTATTGGCTTTCATCAAAGCGATCCGCATTGAGGCTGAGGCTCTGTTTCTCGCGCGTGCCTTTCGGCGCATCTGGGTTCAAACGGTAAAAGCCGCCTTTGCCTTTGCGGCCATTATAGCCTGCATCAATCATCTGGCTGACAAAGCCGTAATCTTTACTGATGTTGCGGTATTCATCATCCTTTGGCAGTGTCGCTAAAAGTGACTTGGACAAATACGGCATCAAATCCACACCGACCAGATCAATCAGGCCAAAAACAGCTGTTTTCGGCACGCCAATCGGTTTCCCCATCACTGCGTCCGCGACTTCGATAGACACATTTTGTTCGAGCGCTTGATTGACGGCAGCTTGCATCCAGAACACAAGCAAACGGTTAACGATAAATCCGGGCGTATCTTTACAAAAGACAACGCCTTTACCAAGCTGAACATCGCAGAAATCTTTTATCGTATCAACCGCTTCTTGGCGAGTTTGCGGCCCTTGAATAATTTCAAGCAGGCGCATATAACGCGGCGGGTTAAAGAAGTGGGTGATCATAAAGTCTTGTTTAAACTTATCGCTCTGCCCTTCAGCCAGTTTCGCCAGTGGAATTGTCGATGTATTCGAGGTAACAATCGATTCTGGCTTGCGGTGCTTTTCAATTTTTTCATATGTCGCGTGTTTGATAGCAAGGTCTTCTAACACAACCTCAACAATCCAATCACAATCGGCAAGCTTTTCAATATCATCTTCTAAATTGCCTGCGGTAATCAATTTTGCATTACGTTTATGCATAAAAGGTGCAGGTTCGGTTTTTAACATCTTCGCAACCGCGCCCTTAGCGATCATAGAGCGATCCTCAGCGTCTTTGGGGACAATGTCCAACAACAAGACGGGAAGCCCTGCATTCGCGATCTGTGCGGCAATGCCGCTGCCCATAACACCTGCGCCGATAACGGCTACTTTCTTAATATCCATCGTCAAGTCCTCCTTATCTGCGGGTTGTTATATAGCTTCAAGAATAATCGCCGTACCTTGACCGCCGCCAATACACATGGTCGCGAGGCCGTATTTTTTATCTTCGCGCTTCAATAATGACGCAAGCTTTCCTGTGATACGCGCCCCAGATGCGCCAAGCGCATGCCCCATGGCAATTGCGCCGCCATCTAAATTTACCTTGCTTTCATCTGCGCCAAGTTCTTTTAATACGGCAAGGCCTTGCGCCGCGAAAGCTTCGTTAAGCTCGATAATATCAATATCGCCGATTTTTAGACCCGCAGCATCAAGCGCTTTATTGGTTGCAGGGACTGGGCCAATGCCCATAATTTCAGCCGCGCAGCCCGCAACGCCGACTGATTTAATGCGCGCTAACTTCTCTAGCCCGTGCTTATCTGCATAGTCTTCGGAGCATACCAACACCGCCGCCGCGCCATCGGTTAGCGGTGAAGCCGTCCCTGCGGTGACTGTGCCGTCTTTATCAAAGGCGAGCTTTAAACCAGAAAGCCCTTCTTGCGTTGTGCCAGCACGGATTGTGCCATCTTTGCTTACATCACCAACTGGGACAATTTCATCATCGAATTTTCCCGCAGCAGCGGCAGCAGCCGCCTTGCTATGTGAGCCGACAGCGAAGTCTTCTTGCGTCTTGCGGTCAATGTCATATTTCGCCGCTAAATTTTCTGCTGTAATGCCCATATTCATATAGGCCTGTGGGTAGCTTTCTGCTAAGTCAGGATTGGGCATTGGGTTAAAACCGCCCATCGGGATGCGCGTCATGCTTTCAACGCCAGCGGCGATATAAACATCGCCTGCGCCAAGCTGAATATAGCCCGCCGCCATTTGAATAGTCGTCATGGATGAACCGCAGAAACGGTTTACAGTCGCACCAGCAACGCTAATCGGCAGTTCAGCCAGGTTCACAACAATGCGCGCAACGTTAAAGCCTTGCTCCGCTTCGGGGAAGGCACAGCCGAGCAATAAATCTTGAATATCATCAGGGTTCACGCCTGTATCTTTAACCAAGCCTTTCACAACTTCGGCGGCTATATTATCGGGACGAATTTTTGCCAGATCGCCTTTATTTGCGAAATGCATTGGTGAACGTTTGTAACCGCAGATGACGACAGATTTTTGCATTATGAAGGTCTCCTTAATAAAATAAGCTCGGATAAAATAAGCTGGACAGCCATTAGATATTTAAATTCATAAGAATACGTTAAGAAACTTGATGTAGTTTATCTTTTTAATAAGTTAAGGTCTACGGCTTTCATGAAAAAACAAAGAAAATGCATTTTTTTTGATTTTTAAATTGACGCGCCCCCAAAAATTGGGCATTGAAACCATAGAGTATTTCATCAATCTAATAATAATAAGGAGCTGAAAAGTGGCTTTAGCAATCGCTGATTCGAACGGTATTAAAAGAATTTGTACAAATTGTGGTACGCGTTACTACGATATGGGTAAAACACCAATCACATGTCCATCATGTGATACTGAGTTCGTTGGCCAAATAAAGCCTGTTATTACAGAATCTCTTGATGAAGCAAAAACAGAAGCTGACGCAGAAAAAGTGATTGATGTGACAGCCGCCGCTGCCAAAAAATCAAACAGCGATGACGAAGATGAAGACGAAGAACTTATCAGCCTTGATGAAGTCGAAGAAGGCCTTGATGACGATGATGACGATAATGATGACGCGATTTTAGATGATGGCGACCTCGACTTCGAAGGTATTTCATCCAAGAAAGATGACGAATAGGTCATCCGTGAATAGTCTTATACATTTGACATTACCAGAAGCTGTGAGTGAGGAATCGCTTGCAGCTTTTGTGCAAATACTGCCCTTTGAAACATTGTCTTTTTCCAGCAAGCGCGCCGATGGTGCATTTAGCGGTGCATGGCAATTGCTCTGGGTTGTTGAAGGTAGCCCTGAGTGTGAAGCAACGCTTAAAGGTATAAACAGCGCATTAGGTATTATGCAGCTTGATGCTGTCTCTGCCCATGAGCTGACGATCACGCCTTTGGATGAAGACATCAACTGGTTAGAAGTAAGCTATAAAGGCTTTGAACCTTTTAATGCGGGGCGTTTTTTCATTCACGGCGCACATTTTGATGGCAGTATTCCTGATGGGCAAATCTCGTTAGAGATTGATGCCTCGATTGCATTTGGATCAGGCGAGCATGGCACGACACATGGCTGCTTATTGCTGTTAGAAAAGCTTTATGATCAGGGTTTTGCGCCCAGACATATTTTGGATATGGGCTGCGGCTCGGGCATTTTAGCTGTCGGCGCGGCAAAGTTATGGCCTGTCCCGACGATGGGCGTTGATATTGAAGATGACGCAGAAGTGCTGACCAACCAACACGCGAAAAGCAATGACGTGGCGGCGCATATTTCAGCCTATGTTGGTGATGGTTACAAATGCCCCGCCGTAGCGCAATCTGCCCCGTTTGATTTGATTATTGCCAATATTTTGCCTGCCCCTTTAAAGGCAATGGCGCCCGATATGTATCCGTGCCTCGCCGCGGATGGCTATTTGATACTCTCAGGCATTTTACATGAACAGGCTGATGATGTCATCGCCGTTCACAGCGCCCTTGGCCTCACATTACTTGACCATATTAAAATTGGTGAATGGACGAGCCTGCTTTATCGCAAACAAAGTGCTTAAACCCTATACATCCAAAAACATATCTATTTGCGGCTCTATATCAGGGTTGACGCGGTACGAGATGAAATCATCAATACCGGCGGCGCGGAGGATTTCTTGGTCGGTGAAGCTATGCCCACTTAATGGGTGGTCTTCGGTGATCAGCGCATGGACAGCGTCCGCGACAATGCTTGGCTGCATTGCATACTCGTAGACTTGTGGAAAATTGACTTTAATCGCGGCTGTGGCTACCAAGGTTTGCGGCCAGATTGTATTACAGTGAATATTCTGCGCCTTAAATTCCTCAGCAAATCCAAGAGTCACAAGGGTCATGCCATATTTTGAAAGCATATAAGCGGGCGATGCGCCAAGCCATTTGGGGTTAGTATTAATTGGCGGTGAAAGCGTAACAACATGGGCGCTGTTTGATGCTTTTAAATAAGGCAGACATGCTTTCACGGTAAAAAATGTGCCGCGGCTATTTACATTTTGCATCAGGTCAAAATCTTTGCCCGACACATCCTCGCTAGGCTTTAATTTAATCGCGCTCGCATTGTTAATAACAATATCAATGCCACCAAAATGCTCAGCCGCCTTTTCTGCGGCTTGCGCAATCGCGTCTTCATCGCGGACATCAACAACTAAAGCGAGTGCTTTGCCGCCTGCGGCCTCAACTTCTTCGGCGACGCTATGGATTGTGCCGCTTAACGTTGGATGCGGGGTATCGCTTTTTGCCGCGATGGCAATATTTGCACCCTGCGCCGCGCATTTCAATGCAATCGCCCGCCCAATACCGCGCGACGCGCCTGTAATAAAAATTGTTTTATTTTTTAAGTCCATCGTGAAGCCGCCCCTATTTAGTAAACGCTTTAATCGCCATTGCATGAAAATAATGCATCGCGCTGAAATCCAGTTCTTCCGCTGACAACCACAAACGCCGCCCTTCAGGAACCGAATCTACGCTTTCATGATACAGCCTCGCCCCTGTTTGTTGAATTAAAAAATATGTTTGATCATAATTCCAATATTCATCAACATCATCTGCATAGAAATATACGGTTTGTTTATACTCGGCGATAATTTCGCAGTTATTGGGCATCAAAGTGATATTAGCCTCTTCTTGGAACTCTCTTAGTGCGCCTTGCCATAAGCTCTCACCCGCCTCCACGCCGCCGCCGGGAAGCTCTGGCACATCATGCGCATTATCTGCAATCACCATCAGTATATGACTACCTTCGCGCAGCGCAATCCATGCGCCCATTCGCGGGCGCATGGTATCATTCTCTACATCGGGGTAATGCGCAGCCCCATACCTATCATAATAGGGGCGCATTAATGGATAGCGCGCCACGTAATTTGCGTGCCGCCTAATGGTTTACCGAATACGGCGGCGGCGCTGCCACCGCGCTTGACGATTTCAGCAAAACGTATGGTCTGCCCATCACCATCCGTCCAACCTGATGAGCCGACAGATAAACAAAACTGCCCATCTTCAACGCCGAAAATACCGTCAGCGACGCGGACAATTTGCTGCTGGCCTGCGGCTTCGACAATAATGTCTTGCCCTTTACGCTGCATAATGTCATCAACATCGAGCGCGCATTTCATATTACCATAGCCGTCTGTGTAACAGAGCACATCGGATGGCGCGTCAGGGACTTGATCACGCACATCTTCACCAATATCAGAGCGGTCACCGTTCATGATTTTACCAAAAGCGGCAGGGAAGATATCACGAGAGCGGAACTGCGAGCCTTCAACCGAACATTTAATCTGGCGGATTTCAACGGCAGAGCTTTTGACGAAAGCCAAAGAATAGCCGCTATTCACCGCGCAAATTTCAACGCCGTTATTAAGGCGCACATAAACAAAGCCTTCACCGGAATTAGATACGCGCGGGGTCAAGTCATCCTTACGCGGCGCGGTGTTGACAAAGAATTTATGATCCGCGCCAAGTTCAGAGTTAAGCGCGGTTTGCGCTAGCGCAAACCCTGTGGCGTAAGTATCGAATGCAGGGACAGCAAAGGTTTCAATGCGCGCGGGCATGTCGCCTAATTCTGCGTAAAGCTTTTGCGTGACTTCAGCAAAGGCCAAATCATGCAATGCGCCATAATCTGCAACTACATATACCAACATCTTATCCATCGTTAAGGCTCCTTTTGTGATGGTTTACTTTCATGGTCGTTTCCTTACTTTCCCCTTTGCCGATTAAACAATCTTCAAATCAGTCAATGGGTAAAAATTCTATGCCCCGCGCAATCATATGGGCGAGCAGCGCTTCAAAAACATCTTTCAATTCATCTTGGTCATGGATCAAAACAATATTATTGCTCTTCTCATCATGTAAAAACGGGTCGTTATCAATTTTACGTTTTAAATCATCAATGGTTTTATAGGGGTGATCTTTAGCTAAGTGGCGTGCGGTCATCATCCAATCCGCGGTTGAAAACGTATAAAGCGCATCTTTTGCCGCGCTCATTTCGCGGTGGGTATACCATGGGAATGTCACACCAGCAAACGGCACGGTAAAGCCCTGCGCCGTGAGCCATGTTTGTAAACTTTGCTGTTTTTGTAGCAATTCTGGGCTTGGCTGCGTATCGTCTAAATACAGCCCCTCGGCAAATAATTTTTGAATAATCGCCGCGTCGTCGCTTGGTATCGCGTGATAATCAACAATCCATGCGCCGCAGCCACGATCAAGGTAAGGGAAGCGGAAATATTTCCCGCGGCGCGCTACGCCTGCCTGCGCATAGGCTGCGTCAATAAGCGCTTCACATTTAAGAATGTCTTCCTGAACTTCGGCTAAGTGCAGCCCCGTTGCACGCTGATGTGCATAGCCATGATTGCCAAGCACAAAGCCACGCCGCACGATTTCAGCCGTCACTTCAGGGTATTGCTCAATATGATCGCCGCGGCAATAAAAAATCGCAGGCACATTATGCGTAGTCATAAAATCGCATAGGGCTAACGTCTTCGGGGTTGGGCTATCATCTATGGTCAGATATGCACCAGCCATTACGCACACTCCAAATGATGGGTTGCTTGGCCTGCGCCATAAAGCGCGATATTGGAATCTGATATTAAATATATTGGGCAGTTTTCTAAATTCTTGGCGACAATAGGCTGCGCGTCTTGATTTAGAAATTTGATAAAAGTTTCTTGGTCAAACAGGCCGCGTTTATTCAAAACATCAATCACGCCGCCGCCGAGATATAGACCGTGATAGCCGTGACCAAAGACAAGCGCCATATGGGCGAACAGGCCTAAAAATTCATGAAATAAACGCAAAGTTTGTTCAAGCACATTAGCATCAGCCTTTTCAAGGATGTCTTCAGGGGTGACGAACAGAACGGGGAAGCCATTATAAAGGCAGACCGCCTGATACAGCTTTACAAGGCCAAGACCGCTAGCGAGGTCTTCATAGACCACCATGTAATCACGATCCGCCAGACGCTGCACAATACGCAGGATGGTATTTTGTTCTAAGGTAATGCCAAAGGCGCACATATGCCCGCCATGGGTTTTTTGGGTGATGCCCGTGCGGTCAACATAAGACAGGCCGAGCCCCGTTCCCACGGCAATAACAGTATCATTCATTTGCGGGTCTTTTTCAGACGCCCCCGCGCGGATTTCGACATGGGTTTTATTGCTCAGCGCGCCAAGGGCGAAGCCTTCCAAATCGGAAATGGTCGAGATAATGCGCGGGTCTTTTTTAAACGCCCATTGCTCTTGTGAAAAGCGCCATGAGTGTGCGTTAATGCGGCTACCTGCCGCAGCAATCGATATAGGCAGGGCGGATATATCAATCTTACGTGCCAATGAACGCTGATAAGTTGTTAGCGCATCATGAAAAGCACCAAACGTGCTACGGTCATATTTTTCGATATACTCAACCGTGGCATCCTGCCCATCAGCATTTTCAAGATAGAGGCCGAAACGAATATTGCTCGCGCCAATATCACTCACGATCACCTTTTTGCTATATTTCAGGACATCAGCCATTGCTTCACGCTACTCTATTTACTTTGCCCTAATGATGCACGCCTGCGACTTTGTGGCGCGTATCCATCTCAGAGCCATGTGGATCCATATGGATCATAATTTCTGCATTAACAAATCGTTCCAACAGGGCAAGCTCAACATCGCGCGCAATGTCATGCGCCTGTTTTAGCGACAAGTTCGGTTCTAAATCTATATCAAAAGAGATAAAAACATTCATGCCAGATTTGTTTGTTCGTAAATCATGCACATCTAAAACGTCTTCATGCTTACAAATCATCGCCATAATCTCTTCGCGCTCTTCTTCGGGCAGCTCTCTATCCATCAGCATATCGATGGCCTTGCTTGACACTTCGGTAGCTGAGTTTGCAAGCAGCCCCGCAACACAAAGGGCAAAAAGCGGATCAAGCCAATGCGGCGCGTTGAACACATCCAAGACAATCACGGCCAGCACACCAAGGTTCATAAATAAATCGCCGGTATAATGCGCTTTATCAGCCTCAATCGCCAAAGACTTTGATTTTTTCATGACGTGGTTTTGATATAAAATAAGAATGAAGGTGATCACGATACACAGAACAATCATCCCACCAGAAAATTGATGATGAGTAATTTCCGTTGGCCTGATAAAAATTCTAATCGCGTCCAAGGTCAAGAACAGCGCCGCACCTGCAAGCATTGCGCCCTGAAACAGCGCCGAAACGCCCTCAATTTTGCCGTGACCATGGCGGTGGTCTTCATCGGCAGGTTTCATCGAATAACGGATCGAAAAGACAGTAATCAACGACACGGCGGTATCGGTCACGGAATCAATCAGCGAGGCAAGGATACTGCTTGAACCACTTAATATATAAGCAATCGCTTTGATGACAACCATGGAAAGCGCGGCGACAATCGCCGCAATGCCACCATTAAGCGCCAGATATTGGTTCCTGCGCATTTCTTCTTTTTGCTGTAGAAGCTCAGCGTCATTCATTGATTTTATCCCCTTAAAAATCCACCGCTTAAACTTACCCCGCCTAAGCGCCGCTTATTGTAACAAATCACAGCTATAAATCCACCTTGATGTGAATCTGCCCTGATTAAACAGGGTTACATCGCGATTTGGTCAACTACGCAGCGCAGCTCTTCAATATTTTCTTGGGCATGAGAACTGGTCAAATAGACCTTGGGGAAGGCCGCGGCATGTTTGGTTAAGGCGGCTTCGGTCTTCGCAATCACATCATCCAATTCTGATTTTTTCGCTTTATCAATTTTGGTCAAAATAATGCGGTAAACGACCCCCGCCTCATCAAGCAATTCCATGATTTCGCTATCGACTTCCTTGATACCGTGGCGCGAATCGATCAGCACAAAGCATGCACGTAAAGAAGCGCGGCCTTTTAAATAGGTGCGGATTAATTTACGCCAATCTTTTTTCTGCGCTTTTGACACTTTGGCGTAACCGTAACCAGGCATATCAACCAAGTTAAAGCGCTTGCCAATTTCAAAGAAGTTTAATTGCTGCGTGCGTCCCGGTGTGTGCGATGTACGCGCCAATGCTTTGCGCCCTGTCAGTGCGTTAATCAGTGACGATTTACCCACGTTAGAACGCCCTGCAAACGCAATTTCAGGCAAGCCTTCAGGAATCATAATGCGGACATGATCCACCCCTGCGATAAAGTCACAATCGCCTGCAAACAACACACGTCCACGTTCAACATCTTCTGGGGTGAAATCTGATTCCATTTTAACGCCTAATCTTTCTTTTTATCGTCTTTTTTAGACGTTGTTTTTTTCTTTGGCGCAGACTTTTTCGTCGCCCCCTTTTTCGCAGCAGGCTTTTTTTCTGCTTTTTTGGGTGCTTCTGCTTGTTCCTCTGCGTCATCATCGCCGAACAAAGCATCTTCAACTTCATGTTCGATAATTTCTAACTCAGGGTGAATTTTCGGCCCTTTATCAATCGCATCAGACATTTCCTTTTCAGCCTTGCTGCGTTTGAATAAGTGCACCTCAACGCCCATCATACGCATGATGATATATTGCTGGAGTACACCCAAAGCGTTTGAGAACGTGAAGTAAATCACCAAACCTGATGGGAAGCTTGCAAGCAAGAAGACGAAGAAAAACGGCATAATTGCAAACATTGTTTTCTGTGTTGGGTCTTGCGGCGGCGGCGATAGGCGTTGCTGCATAATCATAAAGAACAGCATAGCAATTGACCAGAGACCAATATTAAAGAAACCAGGGATAAAGTCCGGAACATCATACGGCAACAGACCAAATAAATTAATAATTGATGTTGGGTCTTTTGCGGATAAATCATCAATCCAACCAACAAACGGCGCATGGCGCGTTTCAATCGCCATTGAAATCACACGGAAAATGGCGAAGAAAATCGGCATCTGAATGATAATTGGCAAGCACCCCGCCATTGGATTCACTTTTTCAGTGCTGTAAAGCTTGACCATTTCTTCTTGTAGTTTGGCTTTATCATCGCCATATTTTTCGCGCAATTCTGCCATTTTTGGCGCAATCTTACGCAGCCCCGCAAAAGAACGATAAGATGTATTCGCCAAAGGAAAGACGACAAGACGGACGACAATCGTAATCATAATAATCGCAACGCCCATATTACCAACAAGGCCGTAAAAGAAGTTCATCAACCAGTAAAGCGGCTTAGTGAGGAAGTAAAGCAAGCCAAAATCAACGGCGAGTTCTAAATGTGAAATCCCCATACTGTCTGAATATGCGCTAAGGTCTTTAACAACTTTAGCGCCCGCAAAAACATGCATGGTGTAAGTCGCGGCTTGACCGCTGGATATCGCGATGGCTTCGCCGCGCACATCAACCTGCGTTACAGCTTTTTCAAGATCAAGTGCGCCGCCTTTTGATGTAAAGCGGAAGCTGTGTAAATTATTCTGGTCTGGGATCATCGCCACAAGCCAGTATTTTTGCGACATGCCAATCCATCCCTGTGCGCCAGAAAATTCTTGGCCACCTTTTTTGGCCAGCTTTGCAAAGCTAAATTCATGTAAATCTTTATTAATATAGCCAAGTGGACCTTCATAAACACCGCCAGCTCTGACTTTGTCTTTTTCTGGCATGCCATGGCGGCTAACAAGGCCATATGGGAAAAAGCGCAGCTCTTTACCGGTGTCATTTTGAATGCTCTGTTTAACAGAGATCATAAATTTATCATCAATTGAAAATTCTTTGATAAAGCGAACGCCTTGGCCGTTATCCCAGCGCAAAGTCACGGGCGCATCAGGGCTGAGAGTTTTATTTGTGCTCGCAAGTTGCCACTGCGTGTTTTTACTAGGTGCAATGATTTTTGAATCCGCAGATATCCAACCCATTTCCGTGTAATGCGGGTGGAATGAATTTACAGGCGAAAGTAAATCAACCGGCACTTTGTGTTCGAGTGTTTTATAATAATTTTTTAAAAGCAAATCATCCAAACGTGCGCCTTTTGTCGAAATAGAACCGCTTAACTCGCCATTCGCGACTTCGATGCGCTCTACATTCTCAACATTGAGCGCCTCTGCGCGTTCGAATTTTTTCTTCGCGCCAACGCTCATCGTGCCACCAAAGCCTTCGCTCATACGGATTTGCGCATTTTGTGCCTGCGCTGCTTTGAGCGCCTGCTCTTTAGGTTTCATCACAAAGTGGTCATAGCCAAGCCATAAAACAAGGGAAAGCAATACGAAGATGATGAGGTTACGCATATCTTCAGGGTTTTGTTGATTTGGTCCGTGTCCGTGCATTAGCTTGTCCTTTTAAATCTACTCGGCTCTTTTATCTTATTTTATAGTTTTATCTTGCTGTGCCTTTATGCGCCCATCTGACGCAATGTTGCAAGAGCTATTCTGGCATTTATCTGATGCCGTTTGTTTATAGCGAATTAATTCTTTCCATTCAAACGTTTCTGGCACTAAATCTTGATAATCGCCTTTATAATATGGCTGACAGCAAGAAATGCGGCGCGTCCCTAGAACCACCCCCTTCACAATGCCGTGGCGCATCACGGCTTGGCGCATATACACCGAACATGTGGGGTAAAAACGGCATTGATTGCCAATAAAAGGGGATAGAATAAATTGATAGCCGTCAATCAGGCGACAAAAGCCAGAACGTAGCGCCGATTTAAGCATTGTAAAAAAACGCATCTGCCTGCCTTCTGTTTAAGATTCCAATTTATGATGCAGGCGCTTTAAGCACCATGAGAGATCTTTTTTCAGCGATTCAAAGTCAACATCTAAAGTTGCTTTGCGTCCAATCAGCACATAATCCGCGCCATTTTGCGCGCGCGCAGCCAAAACATCACTTGCCGCAGCGCGTAGCCTACGCTTTATACGGTTGCGCTCAACAGCAAGGCCACTTACCTTTTTACTGACCGTAAGCCCCATGCGACTGAGTACATCATGCTCGGTTCGCTGCGCTTGCCCGCTGCGCTCACCGTGTGCGGGTAAAATTTGCACTATAACAGACGAAGACACCCAACTCTGTCCTTTGAGCTGGATGTCTAAAAATTCTTGTCTCTTCTTTAAACGCCCTAATTTGGCCATGTTTTATTGCCAATCGGATTTAATTTTTCACGCGATATTATATATAAGCGCGCGCAAAAATTATGCGCTTAATGATTTGCGGCCTTTAGCTCTACGACGGGCTAGAATAAGGCGACCATTTTTTGTAGCCATACGTGAACGGAAGCCGTGACGGCGTGCGCGAACTAGGTTACTTGGTTGGAATGTACGTTTCATTTCTCTTACCTCTTTAAATTGAAGCCGCAAACTAATACACTCCGCGACATAATTCAAGCAAAAAATGCACAGGTTATTTTCGCGGGCATTAAGCAGCACAGCGCGCTCTGTTTTAATGGCGCATTATAGCCACGAAAAAGCCATGGATACGGCGCGCAGCAAAAACACAAATTTTGCCAGCCTTACATGATTTACATAACAATATCAGAACTTTACAATGAAATGCTTGCAGGGCGTTTTCCTTTCGAGTACTCTATTGATCGCATAAATATTCTAAAAATGACATAAGGTAAGCAGTATCATGTATGAATTTAAAGGTAATCCTCAGGAAGATGGTTGGAACCCCGTAACCGGTGAACAGCTTAAAGGATTTCTCTCACAAGTTGACCCCATCGATGGCAAGTTTAAAACCAATGAAGGCACAACGCAGGTTCATTGGCGCTCGCTACCTTTTTATGAGCGCGTCGCACTTGTCCGCATTCAGGATCCTGCATGGACACCAGGCAACCTTGTTGCTTATTATCTTACAGATCAAGGCGCATTATACCGCCTTAATGGCCTGTCAGCGCCTATTCACGATGTGAATACAAAAGCGCCAGTTAAAATTAGCGAAGAAAACGTCATTGATTACTTAAAGTTTTTCTGTTTCTTCGTCCGCGGCGAAGAAGGCCCGTTCTTAATTGCTGAAGATGCAAACAACCCATATATCCCCGAGGAAATGGATGATAACACACGCTCCGTTATCGAAGGTACAGTCCGCCCAGCGACATATGAAGGCACAAATGAAAATGGCCACATGCTTTGTGATGCGGTGGTGTTTTATTCAAACGCATTATTCATCGCAAATTTCGCGGTTGAGCCAACAGGCATGATTCAAATGCTTGATGATGACCCAATCGCCGCCGACCTTCCGATTAGCGTTGAAGCGCCGATTTCTTAATCCAGCAGCGCAAATTTAAAAAATAAAAAAGGCCAGAGATCTTTCTCTGGCCTTTTCTTTATCTCTCGTTACTTATTCGCTAGAATCTAAAGAAGATATTAATCGTACGTTTCACAACGCAGCGCATCCGCACAGGCTTATACGTCAAAGTTAAGCAGAGCAAATCTTCTGCGTCGCCAATGCGCGGTGCATGCATATCGCCTTCTTGACGGACAATCAAGTCACCCGCCTCATAAAGGCCAAATTCATCCTCCATTGACCCTTTTAATACAAGTGTAATTTCTTCACTTCTGTGACTATGTTCGGGAATTTGCGTCCCCGCCGCAACGCGCACAAGGCGCATCTTTGATTTAGAACAGCCTGAATCGACATTCACAAAATGTACGGCATTAGTAAGCTTTGACCATTTTTCTTGTTCACAGCCCATGCGGCATGAACGCTCCAAATGATCAATCAGTTCGCCGCGCAGCCCGAATGATTTCAGCATATCAACCGTGGCCGCGCATTGGCTCTCGCTGACGCTGCGCATCGATTTTTGATGCGGCCCAGCTTCATCCATCACATCATCAAGCAAGGCGCGCATTTTATCGCGGGCATTTGGATTCATTGCAGCCGCGCCGCAATCCTTATTCAATAGGTAACCACCAATATCTTCACACAAATCAATATCCGCTTTGCACTGCGCGTTCATTTGGCGGTGCGCATCAACCATAAATTGGCGCGCTTCATCCAGCACGCCGGCAGCATATTCAAAAATAAGTTCCTGGCCGTTATCTGTTTTTATAATTCTGACCATCTAACGCCCTCCTTCTTCTTGGTGTGCCCGATCATGTCCGCGTGCATCTAATGACTTCCTTAATTTTTCCATCGCAAGGCGTATGCGTGATTTAACGGTCCCTAAAGGCAGGCCTGTTTCCTTGGCGATTTGCGCATGGGGTTTATCTTCATAATACGCTTTTTTTATAATATCCATCTGCTCTTGCGACAACGCTTTGAGCGCCTGATCAATATCGCCGCTAACCTCTTGGTCGTAAAAAGATTCAAAGGGCGAGGCCTCTTCGCTTTTTAAATCATAAAAATTTTCTGG
>MDTB01070561.1_pt1 | contig 17226 bp, 17 predicted proteins | sample 811161 | NCBI WGS metagenome assembly MDTB01 (sample SAMN05326650, study PRJNA326480) | marine metagenome | isolation source: seawater | place: Mediterranean Sea | collected 2009
AGGCTGGATGTGGAAGCGCAGTAATGCGTGCAGCTGACCAGTACTAATAGCTCAATTGGCTTGATTTATGCACTGAAAAAAATTTTTAAAAAATTGATAATTATTAGGTAAAAATCTCTTTGATTTAAAAATCAAAATATCAAATTAAACAAATAATGAACTTAATCAAAAAAATCTATAATTATTATTTGGTATTTACTTTAGATAAAATAATTTTTCATTTTTCTTTGTTATTTAGTGGGAATGTATTTGCAATTCTCTTTAATTTTTATTCTTTTATAAACAAATCAAAAAATAGAGTATTTTTAAAAAATAATAAATTTTATTGTACTGAAATAAATTGGACATTTAACCAAAAAAAAGTTGGATTATATGCCTACGGAAAAGGCTTTAAAAAAAGAATTTCTGAATTAACTCATTCATATCATTTAGAAAAAATAAATTTTCAAAATGATGATACAATTATTGATATAGGTGCAAATAATGGGGATTTATATTTATGTTTTAATAATAAAATCAATTATTATGGTTTTGAACCATCACCAAAAGTTTATTTGAACTTAAATGAAAATATCAAAAATCAAAATTTATACAACTTAGGTGTATGGAATACAGAAAATAAAAATATTGATTTTTATTTAAGTGACGATTTTGGAGATAGTTCAATTATTCCTATAAATGAATTTTCAAAAAAAATTTCTATACAAACAACAACACTTGATCAAATCATCAGCAAAATAGGCACAAAAATTAAATTATTAAAAATTGAGGCAGAAGGTGCCGAGCCTGAAATTTTACAAGGTTTGAGCAAGCAATTGAATATGGTCGAGTATATTTCTATAGATTGTGGATTTGAAAGAGGAAAAAACCAAACATCAACGATATCAGAATGTTCAAATTATCTGATTCAAAAAAATTTTGAGATGATTGGTTTTAATAGTCCTAGGATTGTTGTTCTATATAAGAATAATAGTTTAATCAATTAAGTCTAGTGCATCTATAATATTTTTGTTTTTAAACTTTTTTTGGAAACTTTTATAATTTAAATTAAAAATTAAATGTAAATTACATTTTTTCAATGCAACATTACTTTTTAAAAAATTCTTAATTTTTAGTTCTGAACCAAAATTAGAGGCAAAACAATTTTTACTTTTAACTTTATTATAAATCTTTAAAGGTGCAGATTCTCGCAGGTCATTTGTATCCAACTTATATCCCATACCCCAAAAACAAATTTTTTTATTTAAATTTTTTTTAATAAATAAGTTAATCTTTTTTGAAACTAAATCGATATGGTTGTTATTAATATTTCTAATTTTGTTTATTAATCCATTTTTTTTATTTTCTAAAAAATATGGATCAATAGGTATGCAGTGACCACCAACACCAAATTCTGGAGATAAAATATTTACTCTGGGGTGTCTGTTACTGAGCTTAAATACATTACGAAAATTTATTTTTTTCTTTTTTAGAATGTAAGATAAATTGGTCGCTAGTCCAATATTGAAATCTCTATAGGTATTTTCAATTAATTTTGTTGCTTCCGCTTCTTTATTTGTTGTTAAAAAAATTTTCCCTTTTGAAAAAGATTTATAAAATTTTTTAATAAAATCTTTATTTCCTATATTGGTTCCAATAATCCTATCTGAAAAAACCATTTCATGTAATGTACGACCTGGAATTGCTTTTTCACTTACATAATAAATATCTATTTTAAGAGTTTTTTTTGCTTTTTTTTCAAGAAAATTTTTAATTTTATCTGTAAACCCAATTTCTACTGTACTCTCAATAATTATCTTATCTTTATTTTTTATGATTTTAGAAATTTCATTTAATGCTTTATAAATATAATTATAGTCACAGTTATTATTTTTATTTAAGGGAGTAGGTAAACATAAAATATATATACTACCTTTATTAATCTTATTTGAAAAAAATAAGTTTTTTAAAACATTGGTTTTTTTTTTCAATTTATTAAGATCTTTTTCATCGAAAAAAAATTTTTTTGATTTTAAACTATTAATTTTGTTTTCATCAATATCATATCCACAAACATCATAACCATTTTCGGCCAATATCATTGAAAAAGGTAAACCAATGTAACCTAGGCCCACAACTACAATTTTATTTTTTAATTTCATTTAAATTTATTTAATTTTTAATTAATATTTTTACAATTTTTACCGCAACATTTTTTCCATATGGAGATTTCCATTTTATAGTATTTTTTTTTAAGTAAGAAATTCTTTTTTGAATTTTTGAAAAATTTAGTGATACAAAGTTACAGTTTAATATTTCAGTTTCGGGTCTTTCTGTTGTTTTTCTAATAGTAATAAGATTTTTTTTTAAAATGCATGCCTCCTCTTGAATACCTCCAGAGTCTGAAATAATTATTTTTGATTTTATTATTTCATTTAAAAAAGATTTATAGTTGGTTGGATTTTTAATTTTTATTTTTGAGTTTAATTTAATTTTATATTTTTCTATGATTTTTAATGTTTTTGGATGACAGAAAAAATTAACATAAAATCTGTTCTTTAAAATTATTTTATTAATATTATTAATGATTGATAATATTATTTTTTTATTATTTGTATTTTCATGCCTATGAATAGTTAATAAAATTCTATTTGAAATTTTTATTTTTTTTAAATTCATTAATTTCAAAGAATCGGAGATAGTACTACCTACAGTAAATATTTTTTTCTTTGAAATGCCTTCGCTTTCTAAAATTTTTTCTTGTAATATAGTTGGTGGAAATAGGATGTCAGACATATGATCAATAAGTGTTCTATTTAATTCCTCTGGCATTCTGTAATCGTAGCTTCTTAAACCAGATTCTACGTGTGCCAATTTAATTTTTTTTTTGAATTTTTTATTAAACTTTTTTACTGCTATAGCACCACCTAAAGATGTGTTTGTATCACCTTGTACGACTACAATTTCTGGTTGTTTTAGTATCAATATTTTTTCTGTTTCTTTAGCCAAAAGAATAATGAAGTTATCGTTTCTTGTTTTTTTTCCTAAGCCAAGGTTGTAGTCAGGTTTTTTTAATTTTAATTCTTTAAAAAAAATTTCTGACATTTTTCGATCGTAATGTTGACCACTGTGGATAGTAAAAAAGGGTATTTTCTTTTTTGATAAAATTTTAATTATGGGAGCTACTTTTATGATTTCAGGCCTAGTACCAAATATGATACATATTTTTTTTGTCATTATGCTCAATTTAGAATTCTAAATATTTTATTTGTGGAAAAAAAAAATATTTTCATTAGACATTACTTATTAGTAAAAAATGTCTTATACAAATAAAATTTTAATTACAGGTGGGTTAGGTTTTATTGGGCAGAATTTTGTTAAATATTGTTTAAAAAATAAATTCAAAGTTAGCGTAATTGATAAAAATAAAAAAAACAACTCCAAACAAATTTTTAATTTTCAAAAGATAACATTTGCGCCCATAGATATATCAAATAAAAAAAAATTATTTAAATTTTTTAAAAATAAAAAATTTGATTACATTGTTCACTTTGCTGCAAATTTCGCTAATCAAAATTCTGTTGATAATATTTTTAAGGATATGAATACAAATATTAAAGGAACAATCAATCTACTAGAATCTGTTAAAAAAATGGAAATTAAAAAATTTGTGTATATTTCGTCCTCATGTGTTTATCCTAGTAAAGAAATACTTTTAGAAAACAGCAAATGTTATCCTTATGAAACACCATATGCTATATCAAAATTTTCTGGAGAGCTTTATACTAAATTTTATAATGAGTATTATAGTTTACCCAGCTCGATAGTTAGAATTTTTAATACCTATGGACCTGGTGAAAAAGCTCATAAATATCGAAATGTTATTCCTAATTGGATTGAAAGAGCTATAAAAAATAAAGATTTAATAATTACTGGTAATGGGCAGGAAACTAGGGATTTTACTTTTGTTGATGATGCAATCTATAATATTTTTAACTTAATGCTTCATAAAAGTAATAAATGCTTAATTTTTAATTCCTGTACAGGAAAAAAAACAAAAATCATTTCACTTGCAAAAAAAATAATAAAAATTTGTAAAAGCAATTCAAAAATTAAAATTTTAAACAAAAGAAGAAAATGGGATAAAATAATTAAAAGGGTGGGCAGTACAAAAAACCTTCAAAAATTTATAGGCAAAAGAAAAACAAGAAATTTAGATTACGGTTTAAAAAAAACTTTTAATTGGTATAAACTTGCACAGGTAAACTAAATGCAAAATCAAAAAGTAAATATTAAGAAAAACCTAAGTTATTTTTTTAAGTCATCAATAAAAACAATCAAGCTTATTGATGAAAATCAGATCAATAAAATGGTAGATGGTATAAGAAAATTAAAGTCTAAAAAAGGAAGGATTTTTTTTGTTGGAAGTGGTGGAAGTGCTGGAAACGCTTCTCACGCAGTTAATGATTTTAGAAAATTATGTAACATTGAATGTTATTCACCGTCTGACAATACTTCAGAATTAACTGCCAGAGTAAATGATGAAGGTTGGGATACTTCATATTCTAATTGGTTAAAAGTCTCTAAATTAAACTCAAAAGATGCTATTTTTGTATTTTCTGTAGGTGGTGGATCGATCAAAAAAAAAGTTAGTATGAATATAGTTAATGCTCTTAAATTAGCCAAACAAAGAAAAGCTAAAATTTTTGGTATAGTAAGTAGAGATGGTGGATATACAAAAAAAGTAGGAGATGTTGTAATTAATTTAAAAATTGATAAATCAAGTTTAGTAACACCTATTTCAGAGGCATTACAAGCTTTAGTTTGGCATTGTTTAGTTTCAGACAAAAGGTTACAAGTCAACAAAACAAAATGGTAAAATGATAAATATTAAAAAATTTAAAACTAAAATATTTTGCGATGGTGCAAATTTTCAGGATATTAAAAAATTCAAAAAGGAGAAATTTATAACTGGTTTCACGACCAACCCATCTTTAATGAAAGATGCTGGCGTAAAAAATTATAAGAAATTTTGTATAAAAGTGCTTAAAGAGGTAAAAAGTAAAGATGTGTCATTTGAAATCTTTGCTGATGATTTAAAAAATATAGAAACTCAAGCAAGAGAAATAGCAAAATGGGGAAAAAATGTTTATGTCAAAATTCCAGTAATTAACACAAAAAATGAAACCAACTCATCCCTGATTGGCAAACTTAACAAAGATGGAATAAAAATAAACGTTACAGCTATTTTTACAACTAAACAAACAAGAAGTATTTTAAAAAAAATTGATAAAAAAACTCCTTGTATAATTTCTGTATTTGCAGGCAGGATTGCTGACACAGGTGTCGACCCAGTTAAAGAAATAAAAAAGCACTTAGCCCTATCAAAAAAGTATCCTAACGTAAAAATTTTATGGGCAAGTGTTAGAGAAACTTATAATCTTATTCAGGCTAATCAAATTAAATGCCATATAATTACCGTTCCCCCATCTATACTTGGTAAAACAAAAGCCTTTAACAAAAATTTAAATACTTACTCTAGAGAAACAGTAGAAACATTTTTTAAAGATGCCAAAAGTTCCGGGTACAATATATAAAAAAAATGGTAAAAAAAGTTTTTATTACAGGAGGTGCTGGCTATGTAGGCTGTAGATTAGTAGAGTACCTATTAAAAAAAAAATATCAAATAACTGTTTATGATATCATGCATTATACTTCAAATTTTTTACCTAAAGATAACAAAAATTTGAAAATTATAGAGGGAGATATAAGGGATACAGAATATCTTAAAAAATGTTGTAAAGATCATCACTATTTCATTCACCTAGCATGTATTTCTAATGACACAAGCTTTGTATTAGATGAGAAACTTTCAAAGACAATAAATTATGATTGTTTTGAGCCGATGGTAAAGGTAGCGAAAGAAAATAAAGTAAAAAGATTTATATACGCTTCTTCTAGCTCTGTGTATGGAATATCGGATAAAAAGAATGTAAGAGAGGATCATCCATTAGTTCCCCTAACTGCATATAATAAATTTAAAGGTATGTGTGAACCTTTGCTATTTAATTATTCATCGGATGATTTTGAAACTGTTATCTTCAGACCAGCAACAGTATGTGGATATAGTCCAAGAATGAGGTTTGATTTGAGTGTAAATATTCTTACTTGCCACGCAATCTCCAATAATAAAATAACAGTTTTCGGGGGTGATCAATTAAGACCTAACTTACATATATTGGATTATTGTGAAGCTGTTGAGACTCTAATTGAAGCTGAAAAAGATAAAATTCAAAAACAAATATTTAATATAGGTTTTCAAAATTTATCAATAATTCAGATTGCTGAATTAATAAAAAAAGAACTAGAACATAATTTTGATTTTAAAAATATTGATATACTAAGAACTGATAGTGATGATAATAGATCCTATCATATAAATTCTGACAAAATATATGGTTTATTAAATTTTAAACCAAAATTTACTATTGAAGATGCAGTAAAAGAAATTGCCACATCCTTTAGAAAAAATTTGTTTGATGATCCTGTTAATAATGACATTTATTACAATGTTAAAACACTTAAAAAAATAAATGCAAAATAAAACTAGTCTTGTTACTGGAGGAGCTGGCTTTATTGGAAGTCACATGGTTGACTTTTTAATTTCAAAGGGTCATTACGTAATAGTTATAGATAATTTGTCCTCTGGAAAAAAAAAAAATATTCAAAAACATTTAAAAAGCAAAAAAGCTCTTCTATTGAATTGCAAAATTGAAAATTTCAAAATTTCACAAATTAGTAAAAAAAAAATTGATTATATTTTCCACTTTGCTGGAATTGGCTCTATTGTTCCTTCTATAACAAATCCTACAGAATATATTAAAACAAATGCTACAGGCACATTAAATATTTTAGAGCAAACAAAGAACTTAAATTATCGAAAGTTTGTATACGCAGCTTCATCTTCTTGTTATGGTAAAGCTAATACACCTACAAGTGAGCATGACAAAATATCAACTCTATATCCTTATGCATTAAGTAAATTTATGGGAGAGCAGCTTTGCATACATTGGAACAATGTTTATAAGTTACCGACTTGTTCAATAAGAATATTTAATGCTTATGGAAACAGAATTTCTTTTGATGGCGGTTATGGAGCTATGTTTCCAGTTTTTATGAAACAAATTTTAAGAAATAAACCTTTGACAATTGTTGGTGATGGAAATCAAAAAAGAGATTTTATACATGTTAAAGATTTAGTTAAAGCTTTTTATTTTATAGCAATATCAAAAAGACATGGGGAAATATACAATGTTGGATCTGGTAAACCAATTAGTGTGCTGAAGATTGCAAAGATGCTTAGTAAAAATTTTGAATTTATCCCCAAAAGACCAGGTGAACCCAATATTACACATGCAAATATTAATAAAATAAAAAAACATACAAAATGGAGACCTGAAATAACAATGGAAATTGGTATTAAGGACATGATAAAAAATATAAATAATTGGAAAAACGCACCCACATGGAATAAGTATAAAATAGCAAAAGCCACCAAAAAGTGGTTCGAATATTTAAAATAAACTGTGGATTTTTTTGAGAAATACTCAGATAAAGTAATCGAATTAAATGATTTAAAAAAAAAAATTAAATCATTTCCCAGAAAAAAAAAAATAATTTTGTGTCATGGTGTTTTTGATGTTGTACATCCAGGCCATGTCAGACATTTTTATTATACAAAAAAACAAGCAGATATTTTGGTAGTTAGCTGTACATCTGACAAATTTATAAACAAAGGTATATATAGACCACATGTCCCAGAAAAATTAAGAGCTCTGAACTTGGCAGCATATGAGATGATTGATTATGTAGTTATAGATAATCATAAGACTCCACTAAAACTAATTAATTATCTTAAACCAGATTATTATGCGAAGGGATTTGAGTATAATACAAAAGTATTACCAAAAGCTACCCAAGATGAAAAAAATATCGTTGAAAAATATGGTGGAAAAATTATTTTTACACCTGGAGATGTTGTTTATTCTTCTTCAAAAATTATTAATTCAAATTTACCTGATTTAGATCTAGAAAAACTTGACCTTCTAATGAAACAATACAAGGTTTCATTTAAAAAAATTATACATATTCTTAAAAAATTAAATAAAATAAAAGTTCATGTGGTAGGAGATGTGATAGTTGATACACATTCAAAAACATCTTTTATTGGAGGTCAAACTAAAACACCTACTTTTAGTGTTTTATTAAATAATCAGGAAAATTTTGTTGGAGGCGCAGCAATAGTTGCAATGCACTTAAGTTCAGCGGGAGCCGATGTTACATTGACTAGTGTTTTGTCAAATGATGATATGGGTAATTTTGTTAAAAAAGAATTAAAGAAAAATAAAATAAAAACTAATTTTATATCTGAAAAAAATAGACCGACTACTAATAAAAATACATTTATATCTGATCCATATAGATTGTTAAAAGTTGATACCTTGAGCAATTCTCCTATTGAGGAAGAGACGATTAGCTATATATCAAGTAAAATTAGACAGAACAAAAGAGACATACTAATTTTTAGTGATTTTAGACATGGGATTTTTAATTCAAGATCTTTACCAGTTCTAAGATCCGCTATACCAAAAAAAATTTTTAAAGTTGGTGATAGTCAAGTTGCAAGTCGGTGGGGAAATATTACTGAATTTAAAAAATTTGACTTAATAACGCCTAATGAAAAAGAGGCTAGATTTGTACTAGCTGATCAAGATTCTACTGTTGGAAAATTAGTTGGAAATCTTATTAAAAAAAGTTATCCAAAAAACTTAATGTTAAAACTTGGAGAAAGAGGAGTTTTCTGCAAATCTTCAAATAAAATACAACCATTTTCCATTGGATCTTTTGCAGACAAAGTTGTTGATCCAGTAGGTGCTGGAGATGCTATGTTGGCTTATTCTGCTCTTTCATTATATATGTCAAAATCTTTAATTTGTGCTTCAATAATTGGTACTATGGCGGCTGCAATAGAGTGTGAACAAGATGGAAATGTGCCAATTCCACTCGAGAAGGTAATTAAAAAAACTATTGAAATTGAGGAAAAAATAAATTTGTTTAAAAAATGAGAGTTTTGATAGTTGGTTATGGTGTGCAAGGTCAAAAAAGAAAAAAAATATTAAATCAACAAGATGTTTTTGGATCATTTGATAATAAAAATTCCAAAGCAACTTTCAGAGATATAAATAAAATACCCCATGAAAAATATGACTCTGTTTTTCTGTGTGTTCCAGATGATCAAAAAACAAAATTAATTAAATTTTTTGTCAATTTGAAAAAAAATATTTTAGTTGAAAAACCTTTAATCTTAAAAAAAATCAGTGATTATAAAAATTTGCAAAGATTAAGTCGAAAAAAAGGAGTTTATATTTATAGCGCATATAACCACAGATTTGAACCTCATTTTGAAAAAGTAAAGGAAATTTTAGACAAGAAAATATTGGGAAAAGTTTATTTGTGTAAAATTTTTTATGGTAATGGAACATCAAGACTTGTGAAAAAAAATAAATGGAGAGATAAAGGACATGGTGTTGTTCAAGATATAGGGCCACATTTATTTGATATAATTAATTATTGGTTTAAATTAAAAGGCAGATTTAAATATTTGCTAAAATCAAAATTTGAAAACAAATCTCCCGATCATTCTTTATTGGCAATGAGCAAAAAAAATAAGAAATTTATTTTAGAAATGACCTATTGTATGTGGAGAAATACTTTTAATTTAGATATTATAGGATCAAAAGGATCTTTAAGAGTGAACCGCTTATGTAAATGGGGGCCATCAGAATTCTTTCTTCGAAAAAGAATATTACCTTCAGGAAAACCAATTGAGTATAAAAAAACTATAATTATGAAAGATCCAACTTGGGCCAAAGAACATAAATTTTTTTTTAATCAAGTAAAAAAAAAAGCAAAAACAGATTTATCTAATGATTTATATATTTTTAAAACTTTAAAGAATTTAAATTTAAAATGAAATTCGCAATAGGATATTCTGGTATTTCACATTTATCTTTGAATTATGCAGCTATTACTGCCGAAAAAGGTTTTAAAGTTATATTTTATGATAAAGACTTAAGTCTAATAGATAACCTGAAGTCTAAAGAAGTTGAAATTTTTGAGCCCGGACTTCAAAAGCTACTCATTAAAAATAAGAAAAAAATATTATTTACAAATAATATAAATGAACTAAAGAAATGTAAGTTAGTTTTTGTAGCACTCGATATAGAAACAGATAATAAGGGTAACAGCAAATTTACCAAACTTAATAAACTAATTAAATTAACAATTAAAAGTATAAATAAAAATTGTAAATTGATAATTCAAAGTCAAGTCCCACCAGGCTTTGTCTCTAAAATAAAATGGAATAAGAAACAATTATATTATCAAGTAGAAACTTTAATTTTTGGAAAGGCGATAAAAAGGGCGCTATACCCAGAAAGAATAATTATCGGAAAGAGTCAAAATCTTTTAGATAAATATTATAAATTTTATTTGAACAAATTTAAATGTCCAAAAATTTTGATGAATTATAAAAGTGCTGAGTTTACAAAAATATTTATAAATATTTATCTTATTTCCCAAATTACAACTTCAAATATTTTATCTGAATATTGTGAAAATTATGGAGCAAAATGGGCTAATATAAAAGAAGCACTAAAACTCGATAAAAGAATTGGAAAAAAAGCTTATCTGAATCCTGGATTAGGTATTTCAGGTGGTAATTTAGAAAGAGATTTAAGGACACTCAGTATGTTGCGTAACCAAAAGAGTGAATATAGGGATTTATTTAGTTTATTTTCAAAAATATCACAAATAAGAAAAGATTGGGTTTTACTTAAATTAAAAAAATTTGGATACTTAAAAAAATTTAAAAATGTAGGTATATTGGGGCTAGCTTATAAAGAAGGAACAAATTCTGTAAAAAATTCCCCTTCAATTGATTTAATTAATAAAATTAAAATGATAAAACTTTCGACTATTCTGACTTTCGACCCTAAAGCAAAATATAATAAAGTAAAGCAACTAACAAATTTAAAAATGGTCATTGAAAATTCATCAATAGTAATTTTGATGACACCATGGAAAATATTTAAATCAATAAATTTCAAAAAATTTAAAAATGTTAAAATTATTATTGACCCATATAAACTGATATCAAAAAATAAATTTACAAATAAACAAACATATATAAGCATGGGTCAATAAAATGAATAAACAAAGATTGGTAGTTTTAGGATCTGACAGTTTTATTATTTCTAATTTTTTAGAAAAAGTTAAAGATGATTACAATTTAGTTAAAATCACTAGAAAAAAGGTAAATTTACTAAAAGAAAATACAAACCTAAAAATTAAAAGATTAGTTAAAAAAAATGATATTGTTGTTTTTGCTGCAGCAATCGCTCCAGTAAAAAATTTTAAGATGTTAAATGACAATTTAATTATGTGTATAAATGTGTTCAAAGGACTAAAGGATTTAAAATTAAAATATTTTATTAACATCGGTTCTGATGCTGTTTATAAAGATTCTTTAAAAAGAATTAACGAAAATTCCAGAACAATTCCAGATAATTTACATGGTTTTATGCATTTGATGAGAGAAAAAATATTATTACAGTTAAATTGTAATAAATGCTTTATAAGATCAACTTTGGTATATGGATCCAGTGATCCACACAATTCGTATGGACCCAATAGCTTTCTAAGGTTAGCTCAAAAGAAAAAAAACTTATTTGTTTTTGGAAAGGGAGAAGAGATCAGAGATCATATATTTGTTAATGACGTTGGAGACATATTAAAAAGTATTTTAAGAAAAAAATATAAAGGAATAATAAATTTGGTTACTTCTAAAGAAAAAAGCTTTTTTACAATTGCTAATAAGATATCAAAAATACATAAAGTAAGATTAAATATGAAAAAAAGATTTGGACCAATGCCTCATAATGGAGTCCGAATTTTTTCAAACAAAAAATTAAAAAACATAATGAAGAATTATGAATTTACCGATGTTCTGAAATGGATAGAAAATAATGAGAGGATGAAATGAGTATTAGTTTAGTTGATTTAGTATCAAGATACAAAGATGAAAGAAAAATAATATTAAGATCAATTGATAAAGTTTTATCAAAAGGACATTTAGTCCTTACAAAAGAATTAGAAGAATTTGAGAAAAATATTGCCAATTATACAAAGAGTAAATACTGCCTTGGCCTTAATTCAGGAACTGATGCTTTAATGTTAGCACTTTGGTCACTTGGCATTGGAAAAGGGGATGAAGTAATTACTAGTCCAATTTCTTTTATAGCGACCTTAGGTTCTATTATGCACGTTGGAGCAAAACCAATTTTTGTAGATGTAAAAGATGATTTTAATTTAGATGAAGATTTAATAGAAAAAAAAATAACAAAAAAAACAAGAGCTATAATGCCTGTTCATTGGGCAGGACGCATGTGCAATATGACAAAAATTAAAAGTATTGCAAAAAAATATAATTTAAAAATTATAGAGGATGCTGCTCAAGCAATGGGTGCATACCATAAATCTAATCATGCTGGGTATTATAGTGATATTTCCGCATTTTCATGCCATCCTCTAAAAAATTTAAATGCCCTTGGAGATGGTGGTTTTATTATAACTAACAAAAAATCCTTGTATGAAAAAATAAAAATATACAGAAATCATGGTTTAAAAAAAAGAGACCATGTAGTAATGTTTGGAGTAAATTCTCGTTTAGATGTCATAAATGCTGAAGTTCTCAAAATTAGATTAAAAAAGTTACGTCAAGTTATAAGCAAAAGAACAAAACACATAAATCTCTATAAAAAATATTTAAAAAAAAATAAATATATTAAATTTATTAAATCAGAAAAAAATAATTTAGATTCAAATACATTATTTTTAACTATGGTAAAAAAAAGAGATTTATTAATAAAATATTTGAAAAAAAAAAAAATACAAACAATGATTTATTATGGAACACCTCTTCATTTCCATCCTGCAGCAAGAAAACTAGGATATAAAAAAGGTTCACTTCCAATTGCAGAAAAGCTTACAAAAGAGGTTCTCGCATTTCCACATCATCAATATTTAAAGACATCTCAGATAAAATATGTTTGTAAAGAGATAAATAATTTTTATAAATTAAATGCTAATTAAATATAATTATTTAGATAAAGAATTTAAAAATCCAAAAGATATTTTTTTAGATTGGAAAAAACTTATTAAAACTACAGATTTTACTTTAGGTCATAAAGTTGAGGAGTTTGAAAGTAAAATCGCCAAATTTCTTGATATTAAGTATATAATTTCTACAAATAATGGAACTGATGCATTAAAACTTTCATTAAAATCTCTAGGAATCAAAAATGGCGATGAAGTAATAACTGTGTGCAATTCTTTTTATGCTTCGGCAGGAGCTATAGTCGCTTTAGGAGCTAAACCAGTATTTGTAGATAGTGATGAGAGATATCAAATTAATATAAATTTAATTGAAAAAAAAATAACAAAAAAAACAAGAGCTATAATGCCTGTTCATTGGGGAGGTGCATCTCCAGATATGAAAAAAATAATGAAAATTGCAAAAAAATTTAATTTAAAGGTAGTTGAGGATGCATGCATGGGTATTGGAGGAAAAATAAAGGGAAAATCTCCAGGATCTTTCGGAGATATTTCTGCCTTTAGTATGCACCCACTTAAATCCTTAAACGTAATGGGTGACGGTGGTTTTGTAGGAACAAATAATAAATCTCTTTTTAAATGGTTAAAAAAATATAGAAATCATGGAATGATAAATAGAGATAGAATTAGCATCTGGGGTGAAAATTTTAGATTGCAACCGCTTCAAGCTGTTGTTGCCTTAAATCAACTTAAAAAACTTAATAGAGTGATTAAAATAAGAAATAAAAATGCAAATATTTTAGATAGAGAACTTATAAAGCTTAAACCATATGTAGAAATTCCAATCAGACCCAAAGGTTTTAAGGAAACATTCGCATTGTATATGGCGTGCTTTAAAAAAAGAGATAGATTGAGAGAGTATCTCTTAAAATATGGTGTAGAGACTAAAATTCATTATCCTATACCTTTACATTTACAAGAAGCTTCTAAAAAATATAAATATAAAAAAAATGATTTTCCAATTTCAGAAAGACAATCAAAGTCATTGATTTCTATTCCTGTCCATCAATATTTGAATAACAGGCATATGAAATATATATGTGATTTGATTAAAAAATTTTATAAAAAATAAAATGCCTTTAGTAAATTTATTAAAATCTTTACCTCAAAGCAAAAGACCAATTATATTAAGAAAACAAAAAAAAAATTTAAAATCTATTAAAATTGCATCAAAATTTGGTAAAGATTATTTTGATGGAAAAAGAGAACATGGATATGGTGGATATTATTATGATGGAAGATGGAAAAAAGTAGCTAAAGATTTTGTAAAATTCTTTAGAATTAAAAAAAATTACAAAATTTTAGATATTGGATGTGCTAAAGGCTTTTTAGTAAAAGATTTTAATGATCTAGGTATAGATTGTTATGGTATTGATATTTCAGATTATGCCATTAGGAATTGCCATAAAGATATTAAAGAGAAAATTTTTTATGGAAATGCAAAAAAAATACCATTCCCAGACAATTTTTTTGATGTAGTGATATCAATTAATTGTGCCCATAATTTAGAACTTAAAGAATGCATGATAGCAATAAAGGAAATGAACAGAGTATGCAAAACAACTAATTGTTTTCTACAAGTTGATAGTTATAAAAATGCTTACCAAAAAAAACTTTTTGAAGATTGGGTTTTAACTGCAAAAACACATTTTTATCCAAAAAAATGGAGAGAGATTTTCAAAAAATGCAGTTATGAGGGCTGTTGGAATTGGACAATACTAAAATGAAAAATATAATTTTAAATTTATATAAGAAATTATCATTAATAAGAATAATAGAGGATGAAATATCTGCAAAATATCATGAAGGTAAAATGCGTTGTCCGGTTCACTTGTCGGTTGGACAAGAAGCTTGTGCCGTTGGTATATGTGAAAATTTACAGGTAACAGATAGGATTTATAGTACTCACCGATGCCATGCACATTACATTGCAAAAGGTGGAAATATAAAAAAAATGATCTCAGAAATTTACGGAAAGAAGACTGGTTGTTGTAAAGGTAGAGGAGGCTCCATGCATCTTTTTGATGAAAAAGTAGGTATGGTTGCAAGTGTACCTATAGTTTCTAGCAGCATACCTTTAGCAGCTGGTGATGCTTTAACGATGAAGCTAAAGAAGAAAAAAAATATAGCAGTAGCTTTTTTTGGAGATGGTTCGATTGAAGAAGGTATATTCTATGAAACATTAAATTTTTCAATTATAAAGAAGCTTCCAATTCTTTTTGTATGTGAAAATAACCAATACTCAATTATGACACATATAAGTGAAAGACAGCCTAAAAAATTTATACAAAAACTAGATAATCTTTATGATATTGACACTTATTATTGTGATGGAAATAAAATTGATAAAGTTTACGATGTTTCAAAAAAAGCTATAAATAAAGTTAAAAATGGCAAGGGACCTGGGCTAATTATTTTAGACACATATAGGTACAAAGAACATTGTGGCCCAGGTGAAGATATTAATTTAGGGTATCGGTCAACAAATGAATATAATTTTTGGAAAAGAAAAGATCCTTTAAGTTATTGTAAAAAAATTATTTCAAAATATTTTAAAAATCATAAAAACTTAATTTTCAAAATTGACTCTGATAATTTAAAGATATGTAAAGAAGCTTTTAAATTTGCAGAAAAATCATCTTTTCCAAGTAAAAAGGAAATTAAATTAAATATTTATTCGCAATAAAATGACCAGAAATTTCAAAGTAATGACAGGCGCAGAAGCAATAAGAGATGCATTAATATGCGCTCAAAGAAAAATAAATAATATATTATTAATTTCTGAGGGTATTTCAGATCCATCAAGTTTTTATGGAACCACAAAAGATTTAGGACTTTATTTTAAAAAAAATCAAATTATTGAAATGCCTTTATCAGAGTCTGCTCTTGCAGGTGTATCTATAGGAGCATCCATAAATGGTATGAGACCAATACTGAATTTTCATAGAGTTGAATTTGCTTTACTTGCAATGGAGCAAATTATTAACAATGCTGCAAAAGCTAGCTATATAAGCAATGGAAAACATAGAGTTCCTTTTGTTCTAAGATTAGTAGTTGGAAGAGGGTGGGGTCAAGGTCCCGCACACTCACAATCTTTAGAAAATATTTTTAGTTCAATACCAGGCTTAAAGGTTGTGATGCCAACATTTCCGAACGACACTAAAGGATTGTTAATTGCAGCAATTAAAGACAATAATCCAGTTATAATTATTGAACATAGATGGTGCCATTATATAAGTGAAAAAGTAAATAAAGGTTTTTTTTTAAATAATTTAAGCACTGGTCCTAAAAAATTAAGTAATGGAAAAGATTTTACTTTAGTGGCAAATTCTTACAGCGTAATAGAGTCTATTCAGGCAGTTAAAATTTTAAAAAAATATGGAATTAATATTACATTATTTGATTTAAGAATTTTAAGACCATTAAAAGTTAATAAAATTGTTTCTTCTGTCAAACAAACAGGGAGGTTAATGACAATTGATACTGGCTTTAAATTCTTGGGTATTGGGGCGGAAATTTCTGCTCAAATTACAGAAAAATGTTTCACTAAGTTAAAATCTGCACCGATAAGATTAGGTTTCCCAGATCATCCAACACCTAGTTCTAGAGGTTATCTAAATAATGTTTACATTAATACTGAAATAATTTGTGAAAATATTATGTCAGAACTTAAAATAAGCAATAAAATAAAAAAAAAATTAAAGAAGAAATTAACAAGACTAAAAATAAAAAAATAGATATTCCAAATCCTTTGTTTAAAGGACCCTTCTAAATGTTAATATTAATAGCAGGTTCAAGTGGAGAGGTTGGGAGTGATTTAGTTAAATATTTCCAAAAAAATTCAGATATTGTTTGCTTAGAGAGAAATAAGATTCTTATATTAAGAAAAAATAAAAAAAAAATTATAATAAATACAAATCCATATAAGTTTTTATCAAAAAAGAAATATGAATTTGATTTATATATAAATTGTATCGCTGTTCATGAGTTTTCAAAGATTAAAAATAAGAATAA
>MDTB01175401.1_pt1 | contig 17226 bp, 13 predicted proteins | sample 811161 | NCBI WGS metagenome assembly MDTB01 (sample SAMN05326650, study PRJNA326480) | marine metagenome | isolation source: seawater | place: Mediterranean Sea | collected 2009
GCTGACTCAATGTCTGCGCTGGCAAAATAAATTCTTTGACGGTCTCATTATTGTCAGATAAATCTATCTCCACAGATTCCTTTAAATCTTGAAGCTGTAAACTTTCTAGACTGGGAATAACCAGAGTAGAATTTTGCTTTGAAACTATTATCTCAGGTATTTTTTCAACAACAGTTAATGACGGAAAGCTAACCACTGATCCCTCTATCAGCTTGGTGCTATCTCCTTCAAGAAATGCATCAGGATTACTTTCATAAAGGATATCCATTGCTTGGGCCATAGGCATATTGTCTGGCCGCAAACGAATGGCTACATTCCATAGGGTATCGCCGATTACGACTGTATGTGTTGGAGTAATGGGCTTATCGGCTAGAGATGGCGATATAGCAGAACTATCAGCGGCGGCCATTGCGCAACACAGAGACAAAATAATTGCGCAGGCCATCTGCTTAAAAAAGCCAATGACCCCTCTCCAACTTAAAAAAAATGCAATTATTTGTCTCATAGTTATAACCTTTTAACTAAGGTCAGTTACCGCTCAACCAAAATTCGCAACAAGCGCCGCAAGGGTTCTGCAGCACCCCATAATAGCTGATCACCCACAGTGAAAGCAGAAAGGTACTGATCACCCATATTCATCTTACGCACGCGCCCAACCGGCACATGCAAGCCACCGGTTACAGCGGCAGGGGTTAAGTGTTCAACAGACGCCTCTTTAGTATTGGGTACAAACTTAGCCCAGGGATTAGCCTCTGCTAGCATTGACTCAATCTCATCCATAGGAACATCTTGGGTCAATTTAATGGTTAATGCCTGACTGTGACAACGCATTGCACCGATTCTGACACAGAGCCCATCCAGTGGAATAGGATTTCCATCACGGCCAAGAATTTTGTTGGTTTCCGCCTGATTTTTCCACTCTTCTCGGCTTTGACCGTTGTCTAACTGTGAATCAATATAGGGAAGCAAACTACCCGCCAGTGGAAACCCCCAGTTATCTACCGGAAAACTATCACTGCGCAATGTATCCGTTACCTGCCGATCAATATCAAGTATAGCCGAGGCAGGATTAGCCAAACTATCTGCCACAGTTTGCTTAATAACACCCATCTGAGTAATTAATTCGCGCATATTTTGCGCACCGGCACCTGAAGCTGCCTGATAAGTCATTGAACTAGCCCATTCCACTAGATTGGCATTAAATAAGCCACCTAGAGCCATCAGCATTAAGCTTACGGTACAGTTGCCGCCAATATAGTCTTTGACACCATTCGCTAGGCCGTCTTCGATTACTTTGGAATTTACAGGGTCTAAAACAATAATAGAGCTGTCTTCCATACGCAATGCTGAGGCGGCATCAATCCAATATCCCTGCCAACCGCTACTGCGCAGCTGGGGGTAGACTTGCTTGGTGTAATCACCCCCCTGACAGGTTACGATAATATCCATCTGGGCAAGAGCCTCTATATCATGAGCACTTTGCAAAAGTGGGATTTCAACACCCACATCGGGTCCTTTTTGTCCCGCCTGAGAGGTGGTAAAAAATATTGGCTGTATATCTTTAAAATCTGATTCTTGACGCATGCGCTCCATTAACACTGAGCCCACCATGCCACGCCAACCTACAAAACCTGTCTTTTTCATGGGTATAACCTTTTCTCGATCTTTGTTACAAAAATTTATTTATAGGGCTGCAACCACTGCATCGCCCATTTCAACGGTGCCTACTAACTTGCAACCCTCAGTTTGAATATCAGCAGTCCTCAAACCACTATCCAAAACCTGACTGACTGCTTGTTCGATAGCATTTGCAGCCTCTGATGCATTCAACGAATATCGAAGCATCATCGCCACTGACAAAATAGTTGCCAATGGATTAGCAATACTCTGACCGGCGATATCGGGTGCCGAACCATGGCAGGGTTCATACATACCGCCACCATCCTTATCCAATGATGCCGAGGGCAACATGCCGATTGAGCCGGTTAACATTGCCGCTGTATCCGATAAAATATCGCCAAACATATTACCAGTGACCACCACATCAAACTGTTTTGGGTTCATTACCAACTGCATAGCCGCATTATCGACATACATATGACTCAACTCAACTTCAGGATAATCCGCAGCCATATCACTGATAATTTCACGCCAAAGCACCGTTGCTTCTAAAACATTAGACTTATCAACCGAACACAACCGCTTATTTCTGACCATAGCGGCTTCAAAGGCCATCTTACCAATGCGTCTAATTTCAGATTCATTGTATTTATAGGTGTTATAGCCCTCGCGCTGACCATCTTCTAAGGTGCGAATACCTCGAGGCTCACCAAAATAAATCCCACCCACTAATTCGCGGACAATTAAGATATCCAAGCCAGAGACAAACTCAGGCTTTAATGATGACGCATGGGCCAACTGCGGATACATAATTGCTGGTCGCAAATTGCCAAACAGATCTAGCTCTGAACGAATAGTCAGTAACCCTTTTTCGGGGCGTAAATGACGTTCGACATTATCCCACTGAGGACCGCCCACAGCACCTAATAAGATGGCATCAGATGCACGTGCTTTTTCTAATGTCTGCGGGGGGCAGGGCGAGCCTTCTGCATCCAATCCCGCACCCCCTAAATGGGCGTAATCCAATTGAATATCCAATCCAAAAATTGCATCCACACGCTCAAGCACCTTGACCGCTTCAGCGACAATTTCTGGCCCAATATTATCTCCGGGTAATATCAATACTTGTTTCGCCATTATTTAATTGCTCCAAATACCCAAGGCTGTTGTGCGGCCCGAGTTTTTTCATAATCTTTTATTGCTTGCGCAGACTGTAAGGTCAATCCAATTTCGTCTAAGCCTTTGACTAAACAGTCTTTGCGAAATTCATCAATTTCAAATGCAAAGCTCTCACCACTAGGGCAAACAACTGTCTGCTCAACCAAATCGATTGTTAACTGGTAACCCTCGTCTGCGTACATTTCTGCAAACAAAACATCTAACTGCTGTTCACTTAAAATCACAGGAAGCAAGCCATTTTTAAAGCAGTTATTATAAAAAATATCTGCATAACTGGGTGCTATAACGGCTCTAAATCCATAGTCTTCCAATGCCCAAGGTGCATGTTCACGACTGGAACCACAACCAAAGTTTTTTCTCGCCAACAGGATAGAGGCACCGCTATAACGGGGTAAATTGAGTGGGAAATCTGGGTTAACTGGACGGTGAGTGCAATCCTGCCCCGGCTGTCCCTCATCCGTATAACGCAATTCATCAAATAGATTAGGACCAAAGCCACTGCGCTTAATGGATTTTAAAAACTGTTTGGGGATAATCATATCAGTATCCACATTAGCGCGATCCATTGGACCGACTAAACCCGAGTGCTGAGTAAATGCCTTCATGATTGATCCCCAGTAAATTCTCGAACATCCACAATATGTCCTGTAATAGCAGCTGCAGCGGCCATTTCAGGACTCATTAAATGAGTGCGACCACCGTTTCCTTGGCGACCCTCAAAGTTACGATTAGAGGTTGATGCGCAGTGCTCACCGGCACCTAATTTGTCCGCATTCATTGCCAAGCACATTGAACAACCTGGTTCGCGCCAATCTAAACCAGCTTCAATAAATATTTTATCCAAGCCCTCAGCTTCTGCCTGTTCTTTAACCATTTGAGAGCCGGGAACCACCAATGCTTGCTTAATTGAATTCGACACAGTGCGGCCCTCAACGACCGCCGCCGCGGCTCTCATATCTTCAATACGAGAATTAGTGCACGATCCTATAAATACCCGATCCACTGCCACTGAACTAATAGGTGCTCCACCTTCTAGCCCCATATATTCCAAGGCGCGCTCAACACCCTTCTGCTTCACAGCGTCTGTTTGATCCTCTACCCTCGGGATATGTCCGGTCACAGGAACTACCATCTCTGGCGAGGTTCCCCAAGATACCTGAGGGGCAATTTCACTGCCATTCATATGAACTTCTGTATCAAAGAACGCATCAGTATCACTCACTAGAGTTCGCCAATACTCAGCGGCTTTTTCAAATGATTCACCCGCAGGCATAAATTTACGTCCACGGCAGTATTCGATAGTTTTTTCATCGACCGCCACTAAACCCACGCGTGCTCCGGCCTCAATTGCCATATTGCAAACGGTCATTCGTCCCTCAATCGACATATCCCGAAAAACCGAACCGGCAAACTCAATAGCGTGGCCGTTACCGCCCGCCGTCCCTATTTTAGCGATAATGGCCAAGACTACATCCTTAGGTGTAACACCGACACCCAAAATGCCGTCAACAGTGACTCGCATATTTTTCATTTTCTTGGTCACAAGGCACTGTGAAGCCAACACATGTTCGACCTCAGATGTGCCAATACCATGAGCTAAACAAGCCAATGCACCATGAGTGGCGGTATGGGAATCTCCACAGACAACTGTTAATCCAGGCATAGTAGCGCCTAATTCAGGGCCCATCACATGAACAATTCCCTGCCCCATTTCGTTCATTTTGAATTCTTTAATGCCAAAATGATCGCAGTTGTCATCAAGAGTCTGAACCTGAATGCGCGAAGTATTATCCGGAATACCAGCAACCCCTGCGGCACGCTCAGCGGGATCGGTAGATATATTATGATCAGGCGTAGCTAAATTTGTATCCAAGCGCCATGGCTTTCGCCCAGCAATACGCAGACCCTCAAACGCTTGTGGCGATGTCACCTCATGAAGTATATGGCGATCTATGTATATAAGCGCCGAACCATCTGCATTTTGTTTAACCAAATGGCTATTCCACAGTTTGTCATAGACTGTTGTTTGCGACATGCTGTTCTCCTAGATTTCCAATTGCGTTTAGTTTACTAATACTTTATGATGAAATAAATTCATATTTTTCATATTTATGATTCCTAATAAGAATACATTAAATTCTAGTCATGGATAATCATAGTTTAAAAGCGTTTGTAACCGTTGCCAACTGTGCCTCATTTTCGGATGCCGCAGAACAGTTACACCTAACCCAGTCCGCTGTAAGCAAGCGCATTGCAAATCTAGAACATCAAACAGGGAAAAAATTATTTGATCGAATCGCTCGACAAGTCACCCTTACAGAAGCAGGCAATGCACTACTTCCAAGAGCCCAACATATACTTCAAGAATATGCAGCGGCGGTTCAGGCTATTAACGATTTGTCCGGTAATATTAACGGTACTTTGCATTTAGCTATAAGCCATCACCTTGGCCTTCACCGCTTACCACCTATTCTTAAGGCGTTTGCACGCCAATACCCCGAAGTTGTGCTGGATATTGAATTTATGGATTCTGAAAAAGCCTATGAACAGGTACTTCAAGGCAAGTCAGAAGTTGCTGTGATTACACTCGCTTTAGAACAACATCCAAATATTTACAGTCAAAAAATATGGACTGACCCCTTAAAATTTATCTGTGCACCAGACCATGCACTGGCAAAAATTAAACAGCCCGATCTAAAAGATTTAGCGAATTATCCAGTGATACTGCCAGGGATTAACACCTATACAGGGCGAATTATTCAGACGCTTTTTGAAACTCAAGGCGTGCCATTAAAAGCACCAATGTCTACTAACTTTCTAGAGACAATCAGTACCATGGTTGAAATTGGACTAGGTTGGAGCATGCTGCCAGAAACTCTTATTAAAAACCTACATGTAATGCCAAGTGAAATGACCCAAATTGCGCGCAAACTTGGCTATATTCACCATACTAAACGCAGTCTATCTAATGCAGCAGTGGCATTTATTAGGATGCTTGAACAGCAGTGATAAGTCAGATTTATTGTTCTGATTCGAGGGCATTAATTAAATCAGTAAATTCTGCGCTATTTTGAGGGTTGAGCCTAAGTAGTAATTTATGCGCCTCAATTACCTGCTGACGAATCTCATCGACACCTGCAGAAACTTCCTCAAGACTTTGCAACTCTGTATCAAAATCATTAGGTGATTGTTTGAAAATATCAATAATTTCATCAAAACCCATACATTCAAGGGTGCGAATAATAGAAGGGTTTTGACAAAATAACTTAACATTCATCTGATAGCATTCACGGCAGTGTAAGCCCAGCTTAGCAATCAATCCAAGTGTGGTGCTATCAACACCCTCAACATCGAGCATATCCACTACAACACTTTTTACTTGGTTTTTACCAAAAAGTATTTCCATGTAACGGTTTAAAGCGCCACTAAGGGTTAAGCGTACATCACCCACTAACTTTAAAAGATAGTGATCCGCCTTATCAGAAATTAATATTTTTCCCTGAGTCAAGCTAAGAACCTCCGGTTAACAAAAGGACGGATACATCATCCTGAAGGTCTTTAATACCCTCAATAAACAAACCCTTTTTAAGTGATTTAACACTTACCGATCTATTGCTTAAATAGCGCAATAATCGGGTCTCTTTATCAATTAGGTCTTTACCCGGCAATAACTCAAAAACACCGTCAGACAACAGCACCAAAGCAAATTTTTCGGGTAACTGTATTTCTTCAACTGCCCATGTCGCGTCTTTAAAGATACCTGCAGGCTTACCTTTACCCGGTAAATACTGAGCGTCACCATCTACTATTAATATAGGTGAAGGCTGGTGCGCGCCAACAACATACCGCAATCTTCGTGTCTCTGTATCTAGCGACCCAGCAACAATAGTTAGATGCTTATCTAGCTCCGTATTCAATAACTGCTGGTTAATCGACTCCACTAGTCCCTCTGGTGCCAGTGCTAGCGCATCATATTGTTTTTCACGCGCATGTCGACGAATAATTCGACCGGCAATAAAGTGTAACAATACTGTGACAAATGCTGACGAAGCGCCATGCCCAGATACATCGACAAAATAAAATAATAAATAGCGGCCCAAAACAAATTGATAACCGACACAGTCACCACTGAGATAAAGTGAGGGTGCCATCGAGTGCGCAATTTCAATATCACCGCAACGAAGTGGGCCCTCTGGCATCAAATTTTTCTGAATCTCTAGACCCGCTTTTTGATCATGCTCCAAAAGTTTAATACTTTGCTGTAATTTACTATTAATACTCTGTAGACGCTCAGCATACTTCCGCTGCCGACCCCGAACCGAGGCAAGCTTAGATAAACGTATGAACATGGACGCGATATCATGCTTGGCCGAATTAGACTCTAGGATATCTGAAGCACCCAACCTAAAATAATGAGCTTCTTTTCCACTAGACTGATCATCTAGAGCAACCACCACTAAATAATCATCACAAAGAGAACTTATAAACTGATCATCAAAGCTTTGATCTTTGATGGTTTGGGAGGTCAAAATAATCGGTTGATTAAGGGGGTCAGTACAAATATTTTGAAGATTATCAAGATTTTTAGCGCTCAGACATTCCCGGCCAACAGACTGGAAAGTTGCCAACAAACTTTGTGTTGCCTTGGTATTGTCATCTACAACAATCACCGGGCCATTTAACTCACTCATTGAGCCTTCACTTTATTAGTGCAATCATTAGCATTATTATAATTATACAACAGTGACTCTATTGCGTTGACCAAAACTAGTAATCATCAAGATCATCGAACTCATCTTCAACAGCGCCATCTTTTACCTGATAAGCTCTTCTCTGCAAGTAAACATCACGAACTAAAGTATAACTATCGCCCGAAAGCAGATTGTCATATTCAAGTAAAGAAGCTCGAGTATTCACCAAACTCAAAGCAGAGCCAGCCATGCGGTCAGCACTATCGTCTATATATTTTAATGGATCCGTTATCCTATCCACAATTCTAGATGGCGCATCACGCAAGGAAGATGGACCTACAAGCGGCAACATTAAATAGGCGCCCTCTGGCACACCCCAATAACCTAAAGTTTGACCAAAATCCTCGCCATCATTCTTTTTTAAACTAAGCCAAGAAGCAACATCAAATAAACCAGCTACACCCAGCGAGCTATTGATAGCAAATCGTCCGGTATCATTTGCAGCTTGCAAGAATTTTCCCTGTAACAAATCATTAAATACATTAGTAATCTCATCGAGATTATCAAACATATTCGCAACACCGCGCTCAATAAAGTCTGGTGTTACTTTTGTATATAATTGGGCAATTGGACGGGCAATGTTATCGTCTAATGATTGATTGAAACTGAAAACCTTTTGATTGATGTTTTTGTAGGGATCTATCTCAAGAGACTGATCAGCAGCAACAGCAAACGACCAAAGTACGCATAACCATAAAAAAACAATCGATATTATGCGCTTCGTAACTAAAGACGTGTGTTTCATCTCTTAACCCTGTGCCTGTTTGTTATATTCTAATAGTTCATTGCTTACAGATTCAACCGCTAACCACCTATACATGAAAAAAATAAGCGGATATATACATATTGGATTAAAACCTTCTCAATTGCTCATGCAATTTCTGCCACATTTTTTCTAATCGCTTACTGGATATGGGCATCCTAGTGCCTAACTGCTGGGCAAATAAGGATACCCTATATTCCTCAATCGCCCATTCATAGGACTCTAACTCCACCGAAAGCTGTCTCGAAAGTGATGCAGACTGATAATCTTCAAGGCGCTGTGAAAATTGTTGTATCTCATCTAGCCACTGTCGATCTTTAGAAATCTGCATAGGTAATTTTTCTAGCCTTGTTTCAAGCGCACGAATATATCTCGGATACTGAAGAATTTGTTCGCGATTTATAACACTCAGCGTTCTGAATAAAAACAATCTATCAATCTGTGCTTCAATATCAGACTTAGCGTAAACTCCCGCCAAATTTATTGCTCGTATCTGTTTGCGACATTGATGCAGTAAGGGCAGAAGAGACTGAATAATATCAGCGTATTCTTGAGCTATACCAATTACTTTACCCATACCTTCAGAATACTGTTGTTCAAAATTTTCCCTTTCACGAACAGCTGTTTCGTTAGCAAACATAGACTGCTGAAAACTAGCATTGATGATTGCTGTAACTAAGGACTGACGATCACCAATAGCCGCTGCTTTAATTGCTAAATCACAACCTTTTAGCAAATTTTTAGACAAATAATTAACCTGTTGACGGCCCTTCAAAAGAGCCAGCCTCAATTGGCCATGCAGACTAAGGTTTTCGGCCACTAACGGGTTATCCTGTAACTCTATATCCACCCAATCGCCCTGGTCCCTAAGACAAGGCCAAGCTTTAATAGTAATATTGCCGCGCTGAATACTCACCTGTTGCGGTAAGTGGTCAAAATCCCACTCTGTAATATGTTGCCGACTAATTTCATCATTATCTGATTGTTGTAAATTATCGCTAATCTGTTGCTTAAAATCTTGTTGTAGCTGTTGCAAATTACGGCCAGCGACTACTCGCTCGCCATTTTCATTGTGCAGAATAAAATTCATTAAATACCATGGATTTAAACCCTCTAGACGCCAATCTGTTTCTGCAACCGTAAATCCTGATAAACGATGTAACTGCTCAGCTAGGACTTCTGTTAAAGGTCTATCCTCAGCCCTACTGGATAATAAAATCTTATCCACAAAGTCGGGCACTGGAACAAAATGGCGGCGCACCTGCTTGGGTAAACTTTTAATCAAGGCAATGCATTTATCCCGCAACATACCGGGCACCACCCATTCAAAGAAAAAGCGCGGCACCTGATGCAAAATAGGTAGGGGAATCGCCACACTAACCCCATCCTCTTCATGGCCAGGCTCAAAGCGATAACTCAACTGAAAATCTAAACCACCACAGCTTACCTGCTCTGGAAACTGTGCCTGCTCATCTACAGATAATCCCCGCAATAACAGTAAATCTCGATTGAGCTTTAAAATATTTTTATCCCCAAGCTCAGCTTCCTTTCGCCATTTATCAAAAGCTACTTGGTTATAGATACCCTCGGGAACACGCTCATCATAAAAGCCATAGATAACCTTTTGCTCCACCACCAAATCACGACGCCTAAATCTATCCTCAAGCGCCTGCAACTCCTCTACAAGGGTTTGGTTATAGTTTAAAAATCTACCCTTACCTCTATAGCCATGCTCAACCAAAGCCTGCTGAATAAATACCGAACGCGCGTCTCGGGGTGCAATTTTTCCATAGGCCGTCAACTTGGCTTCAACAATGGTTAAACCAAACAGGGTCTGACGTTCCTTCGCCATAACCAAACCATTTTTACCGTGATAAAAAGGTTCACTGTAGGTTTTTTTAACCAAATGAGCCGCCAGCGGTGGCAACCATCCCGGATCAATACTGGCAACATTTAATGCATACTGTTTAGCCGTTTCCATCAGCGAACCCGCGACAATCCACTTTGGCGGTTTTTTACTCGTACCAGAACCTGGGAAGATAAATAACTTACGATTTCGCGTGCCTAAAAACTCCCACTTATCCTGCCGATTGGCCACCTGACCCAAAAGACCAGACAGTAATGCACAATGGATAGTCTGATAGTCAGCCGCCTGTTTATTATCACTAAAACCAAGATTGCGACAGGCGCCATGCAATTGATGATGCAGATCCCGCCACTCTTTCATTCTATGTGGAGAAATAAAATGAGCACGGCAGTATTTTGCAAATTGATTGCGAGATAACTCCTGCCTTTTTTCCTCAAAATGCTGCCATATATTTAATAAAGTCATAAAGTCAGATTGTTCATCTAACCATTGCTTATGGGCCAAATCTGCCGCTTGCTTTTTATCCGCTGGCCGCTCTCTAGGGTCCTGAATACTTAAACCAGAGGTAATTACCATCAGTTCAGTTAAAGAGCCCAATTTAGAGGCCTCAATTAGCATACGTGCAAACTTTGGGTCTAAAGGAATAGAAACCAACATTTTCCCCAGCCGGGTAAGAGCACCCTTTTTATCGACCGCCTGCAACTCCTCTAATAACGTATAACCATCATTGATCATTCTTGAGTCGGGTTTATCAATAAAAGGAAAATCGCGAATATCACCAAGCCGAGCATGCAACATTTGTAAAATAACCGCTGCTAAATTAGTGCGAATAATTTCTGGATCGGTATATTCAGAACGACTAATAAAATCTTCTTCGGTATACAGTCTGTAACAGACTCCTTTTTGCACTCGACCACAACGGCCCGCCCGCTGATTGGCACTTGCCTGAGAAATAGATTCTATGGGTAATCGCTGAACCTTAGTTCGATAGCTGTAGCGAGAAAGTCGTGCTCGACCCCCGTCAATCACATAGCCGATACCCGGAACAGTCAAGGATGTTTCAGCCAAATTAGTACTGAGCACTACTCGCCGCCCCTTGTGGGGGGAGAAGATTTTTCTCTGCTCTGCAAGACTCAACCGAGCGTATAAGGGCACCACCTCAAGATGAGGGATTTGCGCCCTGCGAATGGCTAAACTTAACTCGCGAATCTCACGCTCTCCACTTAAAAAAACCAACACATCGCCCCGACTACCAAGGGCCTCAATATCCTTTAAGCGTTCAATAATTTGCTGATCAAGCTCAATGGCAGACTGATCGACATTGTCATACACAATATCCACCGGATAAGTTCTTCCAGAAACCTCAACAATAGGCGCGTTATTAAAATGTTTAGAGAATTTTTCTACATCAATGGTTGCAGAAGTAATAATAACCCTAAGATCCGGGCGCTTTGGGAGTATCTGCTTAAGGTAACCCAAAAGGAAATCAATATTTAGACTGCGCTCATGAGCCTCATCAATAATAATAGTATCGTAATGACTTAAAAACCGGTCGCGCTGAATTTCCGCCAAGAGAATACCATCGGTCATTAGCTTAATCAGGGTATCTCGGTTGGTTTGGTCAGCAAAACGTACCTGATAGCCCACCTTATCGCCCAAGCTCGTTTTAAGCTCCTCTGCCAACCGACTAGCCACGGAGCGGGCAGCAATACGTCGCGGCTGAGTATGACCAATAATACCGCGGCGACCACAACCCGCCTCTAAGCATATTTTAGGCAACTGAGTAGTTTTACCCGAACCAGTTTCACCGGCAATGACCACTACCTGATTATTTTTAATAAGATCGCGAATTTCATCTGCTCGCTCACTCACTGGTAATTCGGGAAAACTTATTTGTGGAAAATCAGCGGCTCTGGTTTCAACCCAATTATTAGACTTAGCAACCGCTGTCGACCATTTTTTCCATGCCAAAGCCTGATCATCAGGATTATTAGCACCCTGTTGAATCTTTTTTAATTGTTGTTTTAAACGAAATAGATCACAACTGGCCACCGCATCCAAAAGTTGCGATTCAAGCAGCCGAAATTGTTTGGGCTGGGAAGGTAATTTGGCCGGTAGTTTTAATCCCGCCTTAGAGTCACTCATTCAATAATCTTACTGAGATATATCCTGCCACACACAATGACCACTCACCGACTTAATCGTTTCGAGCTTCTTGTTATGGCTAGCCAATTCAGCGTCGCTGGCTTTTATGACTTTAAGATGAGAACGTTCTGAAGAAATTCTGCGAACACCACTAGCACCAGACACTGTGCTCTTATCAGAAGTAGACTGATCATTAATATTTAAATTAACCTGACCACCAGTCATCACCAAATAAACATCTGCTAATATTTCGGCATCCAATAATGCGCCGTGAAGATCGCGCTGAGAGTTATCCACCATATAACGTTTACAAAGCGCATCCAGATTATTGCGCTGACCTGGATGCTTATTTCTAGCTAAAGCTAAGGTATCTACAATTTGGCAACTATTGGCAATAGACTTAGGTTTTTTTGAAAGCTTTGATAGCTCATGATCGATAAAGCCCACATCAAATGGCGCATTGTGAATCACCAGTTCAGAATCACCCACAAACGCCAAAAATTCATCCACAATATTTTCAAAAAGCGGCTTATCCTCAAGGAATTCATCCTTAATGCCATGCACCTGCATAGCGCCCTCATCGACATTTCTCTGGGGATTAATATATTGATGATAATGTTTACCCGTCAGCTTGCGGTTAACCAACTCCACACAGCCAATCTCGATAATTCTATGATCTTGAGAAGTCTCAAGCCCAGTGGTCTCTGTATCTAAAACTATCTGTCTCATATTTTCACTTAATCCAATTCATCAATGCCACGATTGGCCAATTGATCGGCAATCTCATTTTCAGCATGACCACTATGCCCCTTAACCCATTGCCAATCGATAGTATGTAACTCAACCAATTCATCCAGTTGCTGCCACAGATCAACATTTTTAACCGGCTTTTTAGACGCAGTCTTCCAGCCCTTCTTTTTCCAATTCGGCATCCATTCCTGAATACCCTTCAAAACATAGGTAGAATCAGAAGTAACCGTAACCTCACAAGACCTTTGCAAAGCCGACAACCCCTTAATAACCGCCATTAACTCCATGCGATTATTGGTTGTTTCATGCTCACCGCCACATAGTGATCTTTCATTATCACCATAACGCAACAATGCACCCCAACCCCCGGGCCCTGGGTTACCTCGACAAGCGCCATCGGTAAATATTTCAACATTTTTCATTAAATTTAAACCTAATCATGGGGCGTTCGATTAATATTAGTGCGCTTTGAACCATAAGGTTTGGCTGTCAGTGGACGCCAAGCGCGGTTGCGATTACTAATACCGCCCGTTACTCGCTTCACAGCATGAATCATATAAAAATTACCCAAGGGAGAGCCAACCTTTTCACATATTTTTTGCCAGCTATTATGCTCACTAAAACAACTAGCCCCACCGATAGGGAAATTATACGCACCATTTTGCACGCCGATCACCTCACAATTTAACAGCGAAAGCCAGTCAAAAACACGACCTTTACGCAGACTCAAAAAATCGTACTCCACACGCTTAGCCATTAATCTCATAGGCCACTTTAACAGCCCCATAGGGCCTATTGGATTAAACACACAAAGAATCATTTGCCCACCAGGGGCAAGAACTCTTGCCGTTTCCGCCAGAACTGATTGAGGCGAAATAGAATAGTCCAATGCATGCTGAACAATCGCCACATCCACAACATCAGAAGGTAATGGCAAGTCCTCATTATCCGCAACCACCAAACTGCTATCAAAGGCCAAATCATTACTGGAGGGTCGAATATAAAATTGATGCAACTGATTAAATGACTCAAGCACACAGCGCTCACCCACCAATCCCAAATGCATCACTCGATAACCCGCAATATTCGCGCAGTTATCAGCCAACAACTTGTCCTCAGACTCCAGTAAATACTGACCGAACTTTTTCCCATTCCAATTATCTAAATTCATAGCAGCATTATCTGGTGTTATTGCTAGATATTTAAGATACAAATTAGCAAGTAATTGGCGAATTGCAGTCATTTTTAAGTGATCAAACTCATAACTAAATTTATTATGACTAAATCCTAACATGATACAAACTATTACCCTATTAGACTTAAAAGAAAAATAATCAAAAACCTTTTTTATTAGTCTGTTGTTAATACAAGCCATCACCGTTACAATCGCGCACCTAAAATTTGCACCCTACAGAGTTTTTTGTGTTACTAAAGTCTAAAACTAACATTATCTACCTATGCCTTTTGCTAATAAGCCTAAGGCTAGTGGGCTGTGTTTCAGTCACAGAAGAGCAAAACACTGAGCAAACAACCGAAAATGTGCCTATTATTGATCTAAATACCCCTAAACAGGTTCTCAAAGCGCCTCCCAAGATCGAAAATAGTGATAAACAACAAAGTTTAGACCAAACACCACAAGCCAAACCCCGTATAAAAGTACAAGAAGTGCAAAAAATACCAGAACCTGTAGCACCCATAGATATTTGGCAACGTCTGCGACAAGGCTTCGAAATAACCCCGAATAAACTGCCCCATAGCGCAGATCTGCAATTACAACGCTATCTAAAAAATCCCCATAATCTCAATCTATTATTTGAGCACTCAGCACCCTACCTGTTTCATGTCACAGAACAGCTAGAAAATGCCAACCTGCCCCTTGAATTAGCATTATTGCCAATAGTTGAGAGTAACTATGACCCACTCGCCTACAGCCCAAGTCATGCCGTAGGCCTTTGGCAATTTATCCCCGCCACAGCCACCTCACTTGGTCTAGAGCGCAGTCGATGGTATGAGGGAAGGCGCGATGTCGTTCATTCCACCGCCGCCGCCGTCAACTATCTGGGATACTTAAACAAACAATTTAATGGCAACTGGCTGCATGCCCTAGCCGCCTATAATTCCGGCGAAGGTGTTGTCAGAAAAGCTATCAGAAAAAATCGTAGGCTCGGCAAATCAACCGAATTCTGGTTCCTAAGACTGCCCCGAGAAACCAAAAACTACGTGCCCCAGTTAATGGCGCTGGCAAGCGTGGTAAACCAAGCAGAAAAGCTCAAGGTAAAGCTACCGGAAATAGCCAATAGTGCCTATTTCACCGTGGTTGATCTACCAGCACAAATTGAATTAGATAAGGTCATAGAAGTGACAGGCGTCGATGATGCCATCTTTACCAAGCTAAACTCCGCCTACAAACGCTCGGTAACTCCACCAGAGGCAGGCTACCATATATTATTGCCGATTGAGAAAAGTGAAATACTAAGCCATTTCTTAGCTACCAGCGACCCATCGACATGGGCCAAATACCGCGAATATGTGGTTAAATCGGGTGACACCCTGTCCCATATCGCCAAACGCTACAAACAAACCACAGTACAAATAAAAATCACCAATCGCCTAAGAAATGACTTCTTGCGCGTCGGCCAAGTATTGCGCATACCACCCGTGGGAGAAGTCGCGGTACTCACAGAATATAAAACCCCGCCCAGCAGAACCTATATAGTAGCCGCAGGTGATACATTGTCAGAAATTGCGCAAAAACATAAGGTATCAATCAGCAACCTCAGGCGCGCCAATAATATCAGTGGCAATCTTATTAAAATCGGCCAAGAGCTGCTTATAAAAGCCCCCAAATCAGGCCCCAAAACCACCCCCGTAAGAAAGCTAAACTATCAGGTAAGCAGTGGTGATTCACTGTATCTAATCGCCAAACGATTTGATCTAAATGTTGCCGATATTACCTCATGGAACAAACTGGATAAAAATAAATATCTACAGCCAGGACAGAGGTTGACGCTTTATATTAATCCTTTGCGGATTTAGTATTGTAAGCATGGTTTAAGGCATTCTGCTAAAAAAGCCCCAAATTAAATCCCCATAGCCCCAGATTATGGTGCCTATTAAAGCCAAGTATAGAATCCTAAAAGGCCACTTTTTGTTTTCTACATTATATTTCTTGGCAAGTTCATCATGGAGTGCAACAACTCTATATGTGAGCGCCTTTTCCTCGCGATCAGGTGGTTTCATTAAATCTTTGTTTGCAAAGATCAAAAACTCAGCGGTGATACTGAAAAAAACAATAATAGACCCAGTTCGCGCAAACCATTGGCCATAATTCTGCTCCAAATTAAGGCAGCAATTTAACAACAATAGCACAATGGGAATTAAAATTTATGCGAATATTAAGCATACTATTATTTTAAAATTATCATTTATCAATTTACTCTGTTTCTCTAATACCTCACGGACATCTTGCTGTTCAGCTTTTTCCTGATGATCCACTATTCTTTCCTTATCTACATAAAGCTTACAGCTTAATATAGACTAAATAGATGGGCAGTATTGTTTGAGGCAAAAAAAAGATATAGCCACTGGGGCTATATCTTTTCGAATACTACTGATTAGACTGCTATTTATAAGCCTGTTATCGCATTATTACTGAACGATATCGGCCTGCTCTATTAGCTGTTGCTGATAGGACGTAAACTCCCTACCGCTGTTGGCTTTTTCAGCAATTGAGCGAATAAGATCTAAACGCGCTTGGTCAATAGACTCGGCATCGGCTATCTGAACTTCAGTCAGCTGAATAGCAACAAAGTCACCGTTGGCTGTCGTAAAGGTATCATTGATTGCGCCATCTCTGGGCATAGCCAGATCAAACACATAGGCGTTAACCTCCGGATCAACCGCCTTGCTAGATCTCTCACCCGCTTCAACCACTTGGCGCGTAAGATCAAAAGCACTACTCACTGCCTGCACTGAGTCGCCGCCATCCAACGCCGCAGTAATTTCAGCAATCTTTGCGTCGATAGTTTCCTGAGCAATAGAGTTAGTTAAACTGTTACTTAGGTCTTCACGAACCTCATCCAGTGATTGCTGGCGGGATGGGAAATTTTCTTGCAGTCTAAGCACAATATAATTGTCATCACCCAAGTCAA
>MDTB01090081.1_pt1 | contig 17225 bp, 26 predicted proteins | sample 811161 | NCBI WGS metagenome assembly MDTB01 (sample SAMN05326650, study PRJNA326480) | marine metagenome | isolation source: seawater | place: Mediterranean Sea | collected 2009
AAAATAGTCGAAGATTACTCAAATATTAAAGGAAGATCTCTTTGGGTTGATGCCAGAAGAAGGTTGTTTCAAAACAAAGCTGCGGTTGTTTCTTTAGTTTTACTTTTTTTTGTAGCTTTTTTATCTTTTTTTGGTCCTTTTTTCTTAAAATATAGCTTTAGTGATACTGATTGGAATTCAATATATTACCCCCCTAGCCTCATCAATGGACATTTTCTCGGAACTGACGGAAACGGAAGGGATTTATTGGTAAGGATTTTATATGGAGGAAGATTAAGCTTAAGTATCGGAGTTTTAGCAACACTTGTTAGTGTTTTTATCGGTGTCATTTACGGTACTATCGCGGGATATTTTGGTGGAAAATTAGACATATTTATGATGAGAGTTGTCGAAATTTTATATGCAATGCCTTATTTAATTTTTGTTATTATTCTAATGGTAGTGTTTGGAAGAAATATTTATTTTCTTTTTATTGCTATAGGTGCTGTTGAATGGTTAACAATGGCAAGAATAGTAAGAGGACAGACTATATCATTAAAAGAAAAAGAATTTATTGAAACAAGTAAAGCACTTGGCCAAAGTAACTTTATGATTATATGGAAGCATATAATACCAAATTTAGCTGGTCCTATAATTGTATACATTACCCTTATGGTACCATCTGTAATTATTTTAGAGAGTTTTTTATCGTTTCTTGGCTTAGGTGTTCAGGAACCATTAACATCCTGGGGTGTTTTAATTTCAGAGGGTTCCAGGGAAATGGAAACCGCTTGGTGGTTATTAATTTTTCCAGGTTTATTTATGACAATTACATTAGCTTCATTAAATTTTATAGGAGATGGATTGAGAGATGCAATTGACCCAAAAGAATATTAAAAACAATAATTTATTGTTAAATATTCATAATCTTAATGTATTTTTTAAAACTCCGGAGGGTATATCTCACGTTGTAAAAGATGCAAATTTTAATTTAAAAAAAGGAACATGTCTTGGAGTTGTTGGTGAATCTGGTTCCGGTAAAACTCAGACTTTTTTCTCAATAACAGGTTTACTGGCAAATAATGGCTATGTTGAGGGAGAGGCATTTTTTAAAGATACTAATTTAATAACATGCGACGATGAAACAAGAAGAGGTTTTCTTGGAAAATCAATAGGTTTTATTTTTCAAGATCCAATGACAAGTCTAACACCTCATTTAAAAATTGGTGATCAATTAGCTGAAATAGCTATTTATCATAAAAAAATTAATAAAAATAAAGCTTTAAAAAAAGCAATTGAAGTAATGGATATTGTCAAATTACCATCTAACAGAGATATTATTAATTCTTATCCTCATGAATTATCAGGAGGAATGAAACAAAGAATTATGATAGCAATATCATTAATGTGTGAACCAGATCTTATAATCGCAGATGAACCAACAACTGCCCTTGATGTAACTACACAAGCAGAAATACTTAATATATTCAATGATTTAAAAAATAATTTTAATATAGGGCTGGTATTAATATCACACAATATAGGCGTTATAGCTGAAACATCAAATGAAGTATTAGTAATGAAAGATGGTCAGATTTTAGAAAGTGGAGAAACTGCTAAAGTCTTAACTAAACCGAAAAATGAATATACTAAACATTTACTGTCTTGTATTCCCCCTTGGATAGGTAATTAAATGGAAAATAAAGATAAAATTCTTCAAGTAGATCACTTAAACTTACATTTTAAACTTTCAAGAGGTTTATTTAAATCTCCAATTCTTATTAAAGCAGTTGATAATATTAGTTTTTCTCTTTTTAGTGGTGAAACACTGGGTATTGTTGGGGAGTCTGGCTCTGGAAAATCTAGTGTATGCAGGCTTATTTTAAAATTAATAAATAAAACATCCGGATCTATAAGCTGGTTTAATAAAGATATTCATAGCCTCAATTCTTATGAATTAAAAAACTTCAGAAAATCAGTACAGGTTATTTTTCAAGATCCCTACGGCAGTTTAGATCCGCGCATGACAATTGGTAAAATAATTTCTGAACCATTAGATATTTATAGAAAAAATTTGAAAACCAAAGAAAAAGAAGAACTTGTTATAACGGCTATGAAGGATGTTGGTTTATCAAATGAATTATTTAATCGTTATCCTCATGAATTATCAGGGGGCCAGTGTCAAAGAGTCGGTATAGCTAGATCATTAATAAATAAACCATCTGTTTTAATATGTGATGAACCAGTATCAGCTTTAGATTTGTCAATACAAGCACAGATACTGGATTTAATAAAAATTCTCAAAGATAAGTATAAATTAACTATTATTTTTGTTAGTCATGATCTTTCCATTATTAAGTCAATTTGTGATAGAGTAATTGTTTTAAAGGATGGAAATATTATTGAGAGCGACAATACAATTAATTTATTTAAAAACCCACAAAGTGTTTATACAAAAAAATTAATTTCTTCAGTTCCTTCCCCTATTCCTCTAAAATAAGAAAATGAAAATTAAAACTGAAATACAGGCTGTGATTTGGAAAATCAATGTTGAGATTGGTCAAAAAGTTCATATTGATGATGTTGTGGTTATCTTGGAGTCAATGAAAATGGAAATTCCTATCGAGTCCAAATATAAAGGAGTCGTTAAGGATATTCTAATCAAAGAAGGTGATAACGTTAATGAAGATCAAGAAATAATAATTCTTGAGTAACTATTGAGCCCTAGGCGCTACTGCTAATATTGTATCAGCACCTGATCTTTTCCTACTAATACTAATTATCGCTGTTCTTAAATCCTTTTCATAAACCAAGAAAACTTGATTTCCTTGCTGCTCCATTATTAAAAACCAGCCTGTATCAGGCATATGCTCTTTAAAGTAATTAAATACTGAGTTAGCATCTAATCCAGAGTTAAAATAAATTTGACCAAACCAATTTTCATCACTACCTACAACCACAGACTTTGTTAAATCTAAATAAGTTTCTGGAGGAAAAGCAACATCGCTAAATTGATTTAAAACATCTTCTTGCGTGGGTTCGTTCAACTCCGAAACCTCAGACACAGTTGTTGAACTTCCAGGATTGGTTAAGGATGAAATTTCTGCGCATGAAGCAAGTGAAAAAATTAACATAAAAACAAAAAAGGTACGAAAAAAAGACATTTAAAATCTCCTTAAACTATAATATCTACAAAATTACACTTTTATTAATGAGTCGGTCAAATAATGATTAAAAAATACACATTAAAGAAGCTAAAATCATTAAAGACCAACTTCCAACTGCTCCTACAGCTCTAGGAATATTGTCAGGACCTAAGCCGTTTCTAGCAATTATTCCATATGCATGTGATCCTCTGCAAAGAATAAAACCAATTCCAAAAAGATGAACAAAAAACTCACTTCCTCTGTATTCCATTAGCATTAAAAGAATAAGCATTAAAGGTGTATGCTCTACTAGATTTCCAAAAGCTCTTGATCTCTTAACCAATATATCGTCTTCGCCGCCAATTGCTGTTTTAGTTTCCATTCTTCTAAATGCTATATTTAAAGCCAATGCAACAGCCATAATACCAAGAATACCAGCATAAAGAGCTGTACCATTAAGATCGTCCATAAAATACCTCATAAAATTATAATTACTTGTTGATTCGTTAAAAACAGCAATATTTAAGATCTTATTTGTTTTTATTAAAATTTAATATATTTTGAGCTATGTCTTTAACTTTAAAAATAATAATAGGAATGTTACTTGGCTTTATTACGGGGTCTGTAATAAATTTTTTCTCTCTTAATAATAATTTTTATATCAATACATATTTTATTGAAGGTATTTTTGAAATTATAGGATCTATATTTATATCTTCTCTTAAATTAATGGTTGTGCCGCTTGTATTTTTTTCATTATCAACTGGTGTTGCTTCATTTGATAAAGAGAAGAAAATTTCTTTAATAGCCCTCAAAACATTATTACTATATTTATTCACCACAGCTCTCGCCATCTCTCTTGGTCTTTTAATTGCAATATTCGTTTCACCTGGTTCAGGACTAGACCTTATAACATTATCTCAATTTAATGCACCCGAAGCTCCAAGTTTAAAATCGGTAATTATTGATATTTTTCCAACGAATCCAGTTCAGGCAATGGCTGAAGGTAAAATGCTGCAGATAATTGTTTTTTCAATATTTTTTGGAATTGCGCTTAGGCTTACAAAAGACGTTAATAAAAATCTTTTTGAAATTATGAATAATATAACAAATGTCATAATGAAGATGGTTTTTATTTTAATTAATTTTGCACCTATTGGTGTTTTTTGCTTGTTGGGATCACTTTTTGCTGTTCAAGGTTTAAATGTTTTAGGAAATTTAGCTGAATATTTCTTTTTAGTTATATTTGTTCTTCTTATTCATGGGCTTGTTGTATACCCTTCCCTTTTGTATTTTTTTACAAAAATAAATCCCTATTGGTTTTTTGGTAAATTAAGACCATTGATGATTTTTGCTTTTTCAACCTCTTCTTCAAATGCAACAATGCCTGTTACTTTAAAAACTGTTACAGAAGATATTGGCGTTGATAAAAAAATTGCATCGTTTACAATTCCTTTAGGGGCAACCATAAATATGGATGGAACTGCAATAATGCAAGGTGTCGCAACTGTTTTTATAGCAAATGCCTATAATATTGATTTATCAACAATAGATTATCTAATGGTGATTTTAACTGCAACGCTAGCTTCAATTGGTACAGCTGGAGTTCCAGGTGTTGGTCTTATTATGCTTGCAATGGTCTTATCTCAGGTTGGATTACCTACTGAAGGTATTGCACTTATTTTAGGAGTTGATAGAATTCTTGATATGATTAGAACAGTTGTTAATGTTACAGGTGATAGCACTGTATCAACAATAGTAGCAAGTTCAGAAAAAGCTTTAAAAATGAATAAAAACCAAATGGAGATGCATAATGAAGAGTGAAGCAATTGTTGAATTAGGTAAACCACTCCAAACCATTGAGACAGAAACACCTGAGCCAAAAGGAAATGAAGTTCTATTAAAAATTACGCATAGTGGAGTTTGTCACTCTGATGTTCATATTCATGATGGTTATTTTGATTTAGGTGGAGGAAATAAATTACCTGTAGGGGCAATGCTTAATTTGCCACACACAATGGGTCATGAGATCGAAGGCGAAGTTGTAAGTATTGGGCCAGAAGTAACTGAAGTTGAAATTGGATCACATGTTGTTGCATACCCATGGATTGGCTGTGGGGAGTGTGCAACATGCAAAGCTGGTGATGAACATTATTGTAATGCACCTAGGCAGCTAGGTATTCAATTACCTGGGGGGTTTGCTGATTATTGTATAGTTCCAGATTCCAAATATGTTTTAGATTATGAAGGTATAAGACCTGGATTAGCGGCAACTTATATGTGTTCTGGACTTACAGCCTTTGGAGCTTTAAAAAAGTTTGTTAATATATCCGATGATGATCATATCTTAATTATGGGTTTAGGTGGTGTTGGAATGATGGGTTTACAATTTGCTAGGGCCTTATTTAATTGTAAAATTTTGGCAGCAGATATAGATCCTAATAAACTTCAAGCTGCAAAAGGTGCTGGTGCAGATGAAGTTTATGATACATCTGATGAACTTTCTATAAAGAAATTATTAGAAGATACAGGTGGCGGTGTAAAAGCTACAGCTGATTTTGTAGGGGCTGAAAAAACTGTCCAATATTCTTTAGACTCGACAAAAAAAGGTGGTCAAGTTGTTGTTGTTGGTCTTTTTGGAGGAGCTTTTCAAATGCCTATACCAATGTTTCCGTTATCTGCAAAAAGTATTGGGGGTAGTTTTGTAGGAAATCTTGAAGAAACTAAAGAAATGCTTGAATTAGTTAAACAAGGAAAAGTCGACCCTATTCCAGTTTCTAAGAGAGATATTAAAGAAGCTACTCAAACTCTTGATGACTTGAGAGATGGTTCAATTACAGGGAGGGTTGTTTTACAGCCATAAAAAATGACAAATTGGAAACATATAAAAACTAATGATTATGATTGGGATTATTTTGGTGACAAACATGGAAGAGAAACCTCTAAGGTAAGAACATTTTATGAGGGTAATCAGTATATTTGGGAAGCAGATTTATTACCCAATTACGTTGCTGAATCCCATTGGCATCCTTATGATATTGTTCAAATTTTTCTTGAAGGTGAATTTATAGCGGAAGGAGAAGGATCTTTTTATCCAGGAGATATTAGGTGGGTAAAAGCTGGTCAATCAACAAAAGAAGGTGCCGGTGATAAGGGATCAAGATTTTATCTTATTGCATTGGGCGGGGATATTCCATTAATGTGGGATGATTTATACCCTCTTCCCGATGATTTAAAAGAATCTCTCGCTAAAAGAGGAAATGGTGTTGGTAATGCAAATATTAATACTGTCCCTTTTATACCATTTGAAGATGAGTTTGGAAGACCTACACAACCTGTTCAAGTTATATGCGATGAGTCTCCATATATAGTTAGAACCAAGTTTGATCCTGACTATGAAGCAAAAGATCATTGGCACAAATACGATACAATGTATTTTATTATGGATGGAGAGATGTCGTTTAGCGATGAAGAGCCAATTTATAAAAAAGGTGATATCAGGGTTGTCGAAGGTGGTCATTCGTATGGACCAGAAAAACCAGGTCCTGATGGTGTTACTTTTATTTTAATATCAAATGGTGGACCAATCGAGCTTAACTGGTCTGATATTAAGGATCCCCCAAAATCAATTAATTAGTTTTTTGTTTTTTTCCTGCTAACCAAAACATTGGTATTGATAAAGACGATATTAGTGTAAAAAATAACAATGTTTTTGTATAAGGCTCTATAATAGGATTGGTTGCAGTTTCGTTATAAGCTAATAGAGTATCAATAATTATACCGGTTCCGGTTGTTCCTATAAACATTCCAATCAAATTTATATTAAGAATTAAGAAGGCTATTACAGTAGCCTTCATGTGCGATGGTGCTAGCTCTTGAACTGTTGAGAAAGTTGGACCATAAAGAGCTCCTAACTGAAAAGATCCAGCCATCATAGCAAACCAAAAAATATAATTTTCAGGTGAAACCAGTCTTCCAAGTATATTAATTGGTAGAAGAAAAAGCATAAGCCAAAATAAGAACATAGGTCGTCCTAATTTAAACTTTTCTCTAAATAAATCTGAACCAATGCCGCCAAAAAGATTTCCTAAAATACCGAAAACTACGACAATATAACCTGTATATTGAGCAATTTCAGCTCTATCAAAGCCTCTTTCTTTAACATACCAGACTTGATCGTATACTGCAGCCCCCAAAACCAAGTGATAAATAACTGCACCATATATACAAAGTGTAAGTGCTGGGTTTTCTTTTAAAGCTTTAGATATATCCATTCTTATTTCTTTAAAATTAATTTTTTTTTCAACTACATTTTCTTTAATATTTTTTCTTGGGGTTTCTTTAATAAAAAACATTATTCCAGCAAAAATTAGGCCTATCATTCCAAGAATATAAAAACACATTCTCCAACCAATTATAGGCCCCAAATAACCTGCAATTATTAGACTTAAACCTGCGCCAATAGGAGCCCCCATATAATAAGCCCCAGTAACAAAACCCATTTTATTTTGAGGGAATTTATCTCCCAAAAGAGAAAGAGATGTAGGTGTTAAAATAGATTCCCCTACCCCAATAAACATTCTAGGTAATAACAATCCAACAAAGCCTCTAGCAGCTCCTGATATTGCAGTTAAAGCACTCCATAAACCTACGCCTAGTGCAATTAATTTAGGTCGATGGAATTTATCAGCCAAAATCCCCATAAAAAGGCCCATAATTGAATAAAAAAATAAAAAACCAAATCCAGTTAAAATTCCAAACTGAGTGTTTGTTAGAGATAAATCAGGAATAATAAAATTTGCAAAACTTGCTAATAACTGACGGTCAACAAAGTTCATTACATTTAAAAGTATTAAAAAACATAAAAAAATGTAATTTCTAGATTCTATTTTTTCTTTTTCTTTTTCTTGATACATGATAATTTGATAATGTTTATTTTATTAAGTTTAATTTTGTAACTATAGTCAAGAAAGATAAAAAATGAAAAATGTTATATTAGCTCTATTATTGGTTGCTTTAATCCCTTTAGCTGTCAAATCTGAAGAAAGAATTTGCTTTAAAACAAGAGACATTGAAAATATTTTATTTAAAAAAGATCATTTAATTTTTGAAAATAGAAGAAATGTAAATTATTCTCTGACATGTAAAGGATCTAGGCACCTAACATTTCAACACCCTTTAATAATTGAACCAATAAAAATGGGTTATAAAATATGTTCAAACGATGTTTTAAAGCTTAAAAATTATTCATGCTTTATTGATAAAATTACATTATTAGAGAAAAAAGAAGATAAAAAAGTATAATAATATTAATAACTTATTATATAAAATTAACCTCATGTATTATTCATGAATAAAATATTTTTTTTACTAATAATATTTTTTGGCTTTTTTACTTTTGTTTATTTTTTTTTAATATTAATCAATAAAATTCTTGTTTTTTATTATGGATTTTAGTCCTCTAGATCGAATATCTCTAAATTATTAAGTTCTTCGTCCCATCCAGGTGTTAAATAATTGTCTATTTTGACAGATTTATCCATATTATTATTTTCTTTTGATAATTCATCAACTTTTAAATCAACCTCACTTTTTGCTTTTAAAATCTCTTCTTCAGTTAAATTTTCCGAGAATATATCAGCTAAATGCAGTGCTTCATCCGATTGCTCTTTTGTAGATGCCATTATATGAATAAAAAGTGCGTCTTTTAAAGCTTCATATAGGTTTTCAGGTTCTTTTTTTAAATCTATATCCATTAGAAATCTTTGATTTTAAATTTTTTATTTCTCAATTCTATTTCAACTTCTTTTATTGCTCTATCAATTTCACTTTTATTAAGATTTTTCCTTAAACTTTTGTCATCCTTACCAACCATTAAAGCTGATTTAAAAGCCAAAAAACTAGAATTAGTAGTCAAGTTAATGATCTCCTTCCTTAACAAAAATACCGTCGACCATTTTTCCTTTTCGATCCTTAATGTCATCATAAGCCGTTTTTAAGCATTCCTCCATTGATACTCCTTGCCTTTCCATAATATTCAACATAACGACCATCATATCACCTAAATCATCTTTAACATCTTTATCCTTACAAACGCTATCGCTTAATTCTCCAAGTTCTTGCATTAATTTTAAAACTTGATCTTTATCTGAACTACCCTCTATGAGGTTTCTATCATGATGCCATTTAATGATTAATTTTGTTAATTCTTCCATAAAGTACTCCATTTAGAATCAATTATTAGATTATTGGAGTAAAAACCATAGTCAAGTAATCAAAATGTAAATATAATTAACTTCTTTTATTGGTTTCCATGGAAATTATACTATTTGAAAATTTTTGAAGTTTTATTGTACTAATTAAGCTTTTTTCATTGCTTTTCTTTACAATGTTCTTTGAGTTAATATCTGCGTATCTATGATTAGTTTTGCTATGATGAAGTTCATCCTCTCTAACTTTAATAATTAAATCAGAGAGTTTTGCATCTAAATCAAGTTCGTAATAATCGATAGCTATTTTTGGTGCATTAATGTTATCTATTTCACCACTCTCAATCATATTTAAATAATCAGTATAACTTGTAACAGCTTCTTCTTCGAAATAAGCAATCATTTTATGCGCAGTTCTTGGAAAAGTAATAAATATAAGAAAATAGAAAATAGAGAAAAATATTTGAGCAATGAGAACCAACCTTCTCTCAAACCAATTTGGTTTTGCAATTTCAATGAAAAACATTAAATGCATTCTCTCATTTTCAGCTTCAGAGAGCATTTCTTTGATATAATCCCCAAGCCCAGTTTTCATATTCCTAAGACTTTTAAAATGCATCCAAACACCAGCAACCATTCCAGGAACACCAGCAATAGTTTCTAATACAACAGCTCTGTGGCCATATCTCTTTGCAAAAAATCTATCAGCAATAAATCTAAAAAATTTAGTCATAGAAAGAGCTATGTAATCAGATTTTTCATTATATTTATATTTTGATTTAATCATAATGAATAAATAACTGTAAAAATTACTTTTTGGAAGTGTCAGATTGACGCAATTTAAATTATCAACTTTTTTAATGCCCTATTAATGATATTCCTTCAGCAAAGAATACTCTTTTTATATCTAAAAATAAAAAAATAAGAGCTAATAAAATGATTACAACTTCAATTGCTATTATTTTGTTATTAAAATTTTTAAAATTTCCAAATATTATTATTCCAACTAAAATTAGTAAAAAAAATTTTAAGAAAGGAATATTTAATAAAAACTCCATATTCTTATGTATTCCTTTTATTTAAAATTGTTAAAATTTTCACTATTGGATCAATTTGAATTTAAGATTACTATTCATTAAAGGAGAAAAAAATGGAAAGTGCAAATGAAGTTATAAAAAGATTTTGGAAAATTCAAGATGAAGGTGATTATACGAAGGTAATCGATCTTTTTTCTGAGGATGCATTGTTTGAGGATCCTGTATATGGAACTTTCAAAGGGAAAGCAAAAATTCTAGAATTTATGAAAAAAATGAATGAAGAAATGCGCTCGAGAGAAATGGTCTTTAGAGCTGTAAAAATAGATGGCGGCGGAGAAGTTGCATGGGCACAATGGATTGCTGAATCTCCTAAGGGTGAGATAGAAGGTTGTGGTCTTTATAGGGTAGAAAATGGACTTATGACTTATTACAGAGATTATATGAATGCCCCATCCAATTCGAGTAATAGCTAAAAAGAAATCTGAAAATGAAATTTATTATTTATATTTTTTCAAAATTATAGCGATTAGCCTAATTGTTTAAATAGATTTGTATAAAAGTACATCCAAAGGTTAATAAAATTAAGATATATATGGTTAATTGGAGATTAAGAAAGAATTATGACATCTGATATATCAGGAATTATTAAACAAAAAACCCATTTTTTTCAAATTAGGGTTTTTTATGAAGATACAGATTTTACAGGCATTGTTTATCATGCAAATTATCTTAAGTTTGCTGAGAGAGGAAGGACTAACTTCCTGAGGTTATTGGGTGTAAATCACTCAGAATTAATTAATTCCGATGAACCAAAATATTTTGTTGTATATAAAATGAATTCAAAATTTATGGGGACTTCAACTATAGATGACATATTAGAGGTTAGATCAAATTTTAAAGGCATTGAGGGTGTTAGGCTCAAAATCAAACAAGATATTTATAAAGAAGAGAAAAAAGTATTTTCTGCTAATATAGAGTTTGCGCTTTTGGATAAAAATGCAAAGCCAATTAAATTTCCTAATGATATGAAATTAAAAATTAAGAATTATTTAAGCAAATAAATTATATTAACAATATATAGATGCCCCACTATTTCTTCTTTGTTAATAAGTGATATTGTAATAGATACAGGAGAAAAAATGAAAAATATTAAACAGAAAATAATTTTATTTATTTTTATAGTCTTATTATGTTCTATTTCAATTCTAATTTTAGATCTTATTTTACCTTTTTTTGATTCTGTTATTAATTTTTTATTAAACTATAAAGAATTAACAGTAGCAGCATTATTAGGTTTTATTTTGTATAAATCTTATAATAAGGATTATAATTTAATTTTCTTTATTTCTATTGGCTTATTAACTGGATTTTTAATGTCATTTTTTTATCTTTAAACTTTTTTGCTACCTTTTTATTTCCTAACCTATTAATAAAAAGAATAAAATAATCTTAATATTCTCTGAGATCTTGAATTACTTAAATGATGCAACTGTAACACTTTATTCTCCATTACTTATAAATTGTTATTTTCTAATTAATTTTAAAAAAAATAAACAATTAAGTGTTATTATTTTAAAAGGAGAAACGAAATGAAGAATTTAATATATGGAATTATTTTTACTCTAACAATGATTGAAGACGTGTATTCGAATGAAATGGATATTAAAAAAATAGAAGATAATCATAACACTTATTACAAACATTTATTTGAAAATGACATGGATAGCTTAGCTAAATTATTTTCCTTTCCATCTCTTTTTAAAGGCTTTGTAAGTGAAGTTCAAATTGCAAAAAGTGAAGAAGATATAAAAATTATCTATCAAAACCTTATAAAAGAAGCCCCTCAATCAAAATTTGTTAATACTGGTAGAAATTATACAGAAATAAATACATCTGTTGAAAGTAAATCTATATTCAAAATGCGTGAAGATACTTATCTGTTAATTGTAAAGTACACTCAGAGCGACAAAAAAGATAATTCATTAATTTTTACTGGCAGCGCTTCATATCTGTTCATAAAAAATGATGAAAAGTGGTTAATATCAGGGGTTTTTTAATTTTAAAAAATTGCAACTGGGTTTATAGGGGCACCTGTAGCACCTTTTATTTTTAAAGGATTAGCAACGAACATAAAGGTTTTTCTATTTAATCTTTCTAAATTTTTAGATAATAAATCAAGATCCATATTATCAAAAATAGGCATACCCAAATCCACTAATACTAACTCGTGTAATGCATCTTTTTTACTTTTAATACCTGATGGGTAAACATCTGATACGCCATCACAACCTATTGCAGCGACATCTCTTTCCTTTAAAAAAGAGGCTACAGAATAATGAAACCCTGTACTTTTTTTTGTAATTTCCCAATAGCCCTTTTGACGTAGTTGTTCCCATCTTCCCGTTCTAAGTAATAAAATATCTCCTTTACCAATTTGTATATTATTCCTTTTTTCCCAATTTTTAATATCTTCAATTCTAATTATTGTTCCAGCCTCAACATAGTCAACTCCAAAAAAAACTGGTAAATCAATTAAAATACCTCTGCTAATTACTCCTGATTTTCCTATCTCATCAACACCCAAATTTTCGAATTCATTATTAGAGTTTATTTCAAAAGGATAGCCATTATACATTTTTCCATTTCTACCAAAATGATTTATTGCATCTATATGAGTATGTGAGTAACCATGATACTCTATCTCAAAAACATCTCCAGCCCCTTCTTGAGCTAACTTAGGATCAGCTCCAAAGGCATCAGCAGGAAAAATAAAAGGTTTATGTTTAATAGGTGCGTGATTAAAGGGATTAGTTTCTTTTGACATATTTCTAGATAAAGAAATTGTTTTTCCTTCAATAACTAACTTTTTTGCATTAATTATATTTGATTCAGAAATATTATTTAATGTACCAAGTTGATCATTTTTTCCCCACCTTCCCCAATTTGATATTTCTTTGGAGAGATTATCAAACTTTTCTCTTTCAGTAAGTTCTTTTGAAAATAAGCTTTCACTAAACATAAAAATATTAAAAATAATAAAAATATATAAAAGTCTCATAATTAATTCCTTTCTTAATTAAACTATAGTTGCCTTGCGAATTTTCGAACTTTTTGAATATTTTTTTGAAATTTTTTCTCATTCATTATTGGTAAAACAGAATAGAATCTTAAATATTTTATTTTCAATCCACCCAAAGCAAAAACTGATTTTTTTAATCTTCTAAAAGGTATATTATCAAAAAGTGAAAAATTAAAGTAGCTAATCATTGGGCCGCCATAAGTAATAGAGACAATTCCAATTTTATTTTTTAATGCCCCTGGAATGGGGTACCCATAATTTTCAAAAAATTTACTATCTGGTAAAAGAGATTTGTATGAAAAAAACCACTTTGGATGCAGTACCCAATCTATCCAATTTTCAGTAATACCGCTCATTCTTAAATTATGACAAGCACTCATTAAGAACATAACATCACAATTTTCTAATCTTTTTCTGTATTCAAGAACTTTGTTTGGCGGCGGGTTAATATCTGTTCGATAAAATGGTAATTGTTCCTCTTCATCAAATAAGTTAATTAGGTCTATCGTGTGACCACATTTTTCTGCTTCGTTAATAAAGGCATCTCTTATTGATGCATTGAAAGAATTGTTTGTATTATGATGTCCAAAAATTAAACATATTTTTTTCAAATGATAATTATCCTTATTTTATAATTTAGATTACCTCACTTTAAAAAGAATGCAAATGTTAGAGCTTAATGTTTAAAATAACATTTAAAATCTTCTAGTTATTAGAAATATTATGAGAAACTTATTATGTTGTTTTTTAATATACCCTTATGTAAAAAGAGGTAATTAAGTAAGTTAATAAAATTCTAAGCCTTATTGTTGTTTGCCTCAAATTTTTTTTTATTATTTCTTGCAATAATAAGAATAATTAAAAATCCTATTAATTTTATAGAAATTATTAAAGGTAGATAAGGTATACTTTGCTCTGATAAATAAAGAGTCATTTTTTCTCCATAAAGAATTAACCAAACATTTTGTATTTAAATATCATGGAAATTGAAAGATCTGCAATAGTCCAAAATGCGATATAAGTGTTAAGAAATTAATAAAATATTTATTTAAAGAAAAGAAAGAATAAGCCTAATCAGGAAATCTAAAGCAAACCCAAAAAATAAAACTATAAAAAGCAAACTACTTACAATAAATAGTTTACCCCCAAAGCTAAAATCCCAAATTTTTTTTCCTTCTTTTTTTACTTTTTCTTTGAAATTTGGTGTTAAAAAATTCAAAAGGCTCCAAATTAGAGCCAAGCCTATTGAACCAAGAAATAAGACAAAACCATTAAACATATAGAACCCTATTTTTGTAAATAAGACTAATATCTATTGGTCATATTATTTTTATATGATTTTTTCTCTTTTTTTTCATCATCATTATTTGCATTATCTTTTTCAATATGTTCTTGAGATGAGGCTGCATGAGCTTCTGCATCACCACAATGCGCTATAACATTTCCAGAAAATGACATTAATAAAACTAGTAAACTTAATGTTATAATTTTATTCATAGTAAATACTCCATTTATATTTATTTCACCTTACAATATCATAATAATATCAAATTTTAATAAATAATTGACAATAAAAATAATTAGAAGAACCTTGGAAAATGGAGCAGTATAAAGCGGTTATACCTTGGTGAGCCCTGCAGGGGTCGAACCTGCGACAAGCTGATTAAAAGTCAGCTGCTCTACCAACTGAGCTAAGGGCCCTAAATGCCAAGATATAATGAGTCTTTTAATCAATTAAATCGACCAAATCAATTTAAAATTTAATATTATTAAATTTAATCTGTTATTAAATAGATATATCTCTAGTAAAATCATTATTATGTGTTAAATTTTTTATATGTCTTCAAATTATAATAAATTATTGATAATTTCCTTTTTTATTATTGTTGTTAGTGCATGTTCAACGGTTGAAAGGATTAATGAAAGTATCTCGGGAGTACTTAAACCTTCTCAGAAAGAAACTCCAGACGTGGCTGGTAAACTTGTATGTGCTGCAGCTGGTATTGAAACTGAAGAGTGTGTTGAAGCTGTTAAAACAGAAAACGATGATTCAACTGAAGATGAGTTAGAAATTATAAACAATGATAATAATCCAAATATTGAAAGTCTTGAATTAAATCAAGACGAATCTTTATTAAAATAAAAATCTTTCTTAAAATCGTCAAAATTATCATTTTCTATTGATAACCTTATATCATTCATAAAATTCTTGTAATAATTAAGATTATGACAAGATATAATTAAGCCACCCAAAGGTTCTTTTGATTTAATTAAATGATGTATATAACCCCTTGAATATCTTTTAGAAAAGCTAAAATTTGAATTTTCATCTAACGGTCTTTTATCATCTTCAAATATCTTATTTTTAAGATTTAAGGTTCCACTTTTACAATATGCATGCCCATGCCTTCCCTCTCTGGTAGGAATAACGCAATCAAATATGTCAATACCTTCAGAAATAGCTTCAATAATATTCTCGGGCCTGCCAACACCCATCAAATACCTTACTTTTTCATTAGGGAGCATAGGAACTGTATAATTTAAAACTTCTATCATTTTATGATGACCTTCTCCTACGGCTAAACCACCGACAGCATATCCATCAAAATCAATATTAATTGTTTCTTCTGCGGATTTTTTTCTTAAATCCTCATAAGTGCTTCCTTGTACTATACCAAATTGTGCATCAGATCTATTTTTTGAATTTAAGTATGTTTTTCTTGCTCTTTCGGCCCAATCTAATGATAGTTTCATTGATTTTTCTGCATCATTATAGGTTGAAGGAAAAGGCGTGCACTCATCTAAAACCATTTGAATATTTGAACCAATGATATTTTGGGTATCAACTACATTTTCAGGAGTTAATTCGTATGAAGAACCATCTATATGTGATTGAAAAATAACACCTTTTTTATTTATTTTTCTTAATTTAGATAATGACATAACTTGAAAACCACCTGAATCAGTTAAAATTGGTTTATTCCAGTCCATAAATTTCGATAAATTTTTAAATTTTTTAATAGTTTTTAGTCCTGGTCTTAAAATATTATGATATGTATTGCTTAATATCATTTCATAGCCAATATCTTCAATAATGTTGATTGGAGTAGATTTTACAGCACCTTGAGTTGCAACAGGCATAAAAGCAGGTGTTTTAATGTCACCCAAGGATGTTTTAATTATACCAGTACGAGCTTTTTTATACTGTTTTTTTAGTAAAAACTTATATCCAGACATATTATTTCTCTAATAGGCACGCATCACCGTATGAATAAAACCTATATTTATTTTTTATAGCATATTCATAGGCTTTTATCATTTTGTTTGTACCCATTAATGCACAAATAAGTATAAATAATGATGATTTTGGTAGATGAAAGTTCGTAATTAGTGCATCAATAGAATTGATATCTATTCCAGGATAAATAAATTTATTCGTTTTCTTATTTACTGGTTTAAAAATACCATTTTCAAAAGAAGTTTCTAAAGTTCTAAGAGCTGTTGTACCAACACATATAATCCTTCTGTTTTTCGAATTTTTAATTTCATTTAATTTTTCCGCTGTTTTTTTTGACAAATAGCAATACTCGCTATGAAGAGTATTATCCTCAACACTATCCTCCCTTAATGGAAGAAATGTTCCAAGACCAATATTTAGCGTTAGTTTTTCTATTGTTATTCCTTTTTTTATAATTTTTTTAATTAGATCTTCTGTAAAATGTAAGCCTGCTGTTGGAGCAGCAATAGATCCTTCGTTATTTTGAAAAATTGTTTG
>MDTB01162895.1_pt1 | contig 17224 bp, 22 predicted proteins | sample 811161 | NCBI WGS metagenome assembly MDTB01 (sample SAMN05326650, study PRJNA326480) | marine metagenome | isolation source: seawater | place: Mediterranean Sea | collected 2009
CAAATTACATTTTGATTCTATGGAAGAGGAAATCAGTATGACTCCGGAACCCACTACAGATTCTTATGAAGATGCGGCCGCTGGAGATGCCGCTGAAGCGGGCCCGGCTGACGATATGGGTGCTCAACCACCTGCTGATGTTGCAGCGCCTGCAGGAGCACCTGCGGCTGCTCCAATGGGTGCACCAATAATGCCTGATGAAGGCGCTCCGCCACCAATTATGTAAAAAGATCATTTTTTTTATAGAAAAACTTAAAATCTCAATTTTTTTATGCTATTTTGGGAGGGTAGGTGGTTTTAATGAGTTGGAAACGAAAAAAGAAATTATACGGTAATAACAGATACTATAGCATTTCTAATAAACTGAGAAAAGAAAATAAATCAAACGATGAGTTCGAAAACATGCTGAATTGTTTAGACTTAGAAGAGTGTATTGGTTTAAAGTTAGAGCTAGCAAGTAAAGCTGCAGGGGGTAAACTATTTGGATTACCTGTGTGGAGTTCGTTAACGGATTTGCTTAAAGATGCTATATTTAAATATGCTCTCTCAGCAACTCGTTCAAAACGTGAGGCAGCCTTGTTTTTAGGTATTGACATACAAACTTTTTATAAATTAGAGAAATATTATAGCTCAGAAAGCTATTTTAATAATAACAAGGTGCCCATGGAGAAATAACGTAAAACATGGGTTCTATGCCTCTAACGACCCCGACCTTAAGGGAGGTGAAATCCGATAAGGTGAATTAAAGAGAGGATAGTATGGTGTTGGAGCGAGAAACACACCCTCCATGGGTTTTATTTAATAAGGTGAATTATGTGGAAAGTATATGCATGGAACGGTCGATTTATACAAGGTGATTTAATAAGTAAACATTCTTCAGAGTCGGCTGCTTTAAAAGCTGCAAAGAAATCAATAGGATATAAAAAAAATACTAAAGAAACAAAGAAAGGTGAAATAGTTATATGGTTAGATAATGAAGATGGCACACCAATGGGTGTTATTGTCAAAAAGACCAAAACAGAAGAAATAAGGGGACGAAAAAGGATTCGACAGAGTAAGAAAAAGGAATAGTGCAAGTAGGTTAGATACGACCTTAACAGTTCAAAAATAATAGTTGCAAATAACAACAACCACTTCGACTCTGTACGCTTAGCGGCTTAGTCGGGAGGCTGACCAGAGCCTTCTTTCCAATCTGGTCAAAACAACAGACAAGTTGTAAAAATCAAACCACCCATTGCAACAGGACGGTAAGCGATGTGGATTAAACCGTCTACACTTGATAGTTTGTGGAGTAAAAACTATCCAAACTTGTGAATGACTACATTTGGACTTATTGTGGACGCGGGTTCAAATCCCGCCGTCTCCACCATTAAAGGAGAGAAAATGAAATTTTTAGCATCAAGAAATGTTAGTTTAGCGTGTGCGTTAATTAACGGCGTACTGACGTTAAATTTTATTGCCAATGGAAGTTGGGGCTTGGCTGTAATGTCAGCCGGCTTTTGTGGGCTGTGCACTAGAAATTATTTAGTCGCAGGAGATTAAAATGAACGAAGAAGTACGTGGAGCGCTCAGTGATCAGCAAATGCTGTTTACTATTTTGACAGCATTAGTAAAAAAAGAAGGCGGCGAAATAAAGATTACAGAAGACGAAATGGACTCTGTTAAAAAAAGCGATATGATGTTAATGTATTATGATAAGAAGAAAAAAGAAATTATCCTTACATTACACATGCTATCAGGGCCGACTGAGGAATTATAAATGCAGGAAGATGAAAAGATAACTAAAATTATAGCTAACGCTTTGTGTAAATCTGTCATTTACATTAGTTTGGCAGTATTAGCAGGAATGTGGTTATCAAATTGTAATCTAAATTCAGAAATCGTGCAACAATGTGAAGAATCTTGTACTGGAACTGGCTCTCAAATGGAATCAGTAACATCTAGCAAATGTGTGTGCGAAAATAGTAATAATGTTACTAATCCTTGGGTTTTATAAAATTAATTAAAATATTTGGTGTCTGCTTCTGATTTGTGTTATAATTAGTATTAAGAGGTTGCACATTGAAAATCAAAATTGCATTTTATAAAGGTCGCGGAGATTGGAAGAATCGTATTATTAGATGGTGGACTAAGAGTCCGTATTCGCACGCTGAATTGATAATGGCAGATAATTTTACTTGGATTGGCATAAGTCCGTTTCTTACGTCAACAGTCTCAGCCAGAAAAAAAGTAGATTTTGATTTGCAAAATTGGGACTTCGTTGAGCTTGACGTTACACAAGAACAAAACAATATTATACAAGATTTTTATGAAGAGACAGAAGGCAGCAGATACGATTGGATCGGCATGTTGTTGTCTCAATTTTTCCCATACAACATTAAAAGAAAAGGAAAATGGTACTGCAGCGAATGGATTGCATACGCTTTAAGAATCTCCGGCATTATTAACTGGAGAACAATTAAAATATATGACCGGTGTGATTTATCACCCGGGGTTCTTTACGAAATTGTTGAAGAATCAAAAGAAAACAAAAAAGCACTTGACAGCACCCTAGTAAGTTGATATAGTTAATATATTGATGGGGTGTATCCCAGCGGTCTTATATACCGTGCATTAAACTAGGGTAATTGGTGCATGCGGGTTCAAGTCCCGTCACCCCTACCATCTCATACACAACAAGGAGAAAAAATGAGAACATTAATCGTAGCTACACTGCTTATTGCTTGTGGCGATACTGAAACTAAAACCACTACCACTGATTTTGTGGAAACTGAAACTACTACTGAGACTACCCAGACTACTGAAACTACAGAGAGTCAAGAAACGCCCGTCGACGTAGTTGATGAAGAGATTCGCAGACTTGAAAATGAAGGCAAGACTGTTACTTTAGAAAACAGGAGTACAACTGAGACTGAATAAGTCTTAGAAAATGTGCCCCGATAGCTCAGTGGATAGAGCATCGGCCTTCTAAGCCGAGGGTCGTAGGTTCGAATCCTACTCGGGGTGCCATTTAAAGGAATAATATGAAAGATATTTATTGGCTAAAATCATCAGCTACAGAAGATGGAGAAGAATCACCAGTTGGTGGCTCTAATGACGACAATAACATTGTGTCCAGTTTGAATAACAATATTTATTTCTACTCTGAGGTAAACAGGGTTAAAAATTTGCAACTTAATAAAAAGTTGGTTACTTTAGGTACTTCTTTAGTCAATAGAAATAATTCACTTGGTGTGGAAACGGTAACACCTATCAATTTGCATATTAATAGCTATGGCGGCAGTCTTTTTGCCGGTTTTTCGTCTGTTGATTATGTTTTAAATTGTGCTGTTCCAGTTCATTCTGTCATTGACGGGTGTGCCGCTTCTGCTGCTACATTATTCAGTGTTGTTGCTGAAAAAAGATATATGCATAAACACTCGTTTATGTTAATTCATCAATTGTCTTCTGGGATGTGGGGAAACTACGAATCTCTAAAAGATGACATGGAAAACTGCGATTTACTAATGGAGACAGTTCGCACTATTTATAGTGAGCATACTAAAATTCCTAAGAAAACGCTCAATCAAATTTTAAAAAGAGATTTGTGGTTTGACGCTGAAACGTGTCTAAAGCATGGTCTAATCGATGAAATCATTTAGGCCATCAGATAGAATTGTTGATTTTGTAATTTTTGTAGGCTTAGGGCTAGCAATAGGCTCTTTTATTTTAAACAATTTTGTTGATTTACAATGCGCCGAAAGGTGCTTTCATTATTAAGGAGAGAATGACTTGGCGTATCATTATGGTGATTTTATGAGAAAAAGAAAATTTGTTATGGTTTCTGGAGGGTTTGACCCCATTCACGTTGGACATGTTCGCATGATCCAAGAGGCTAGCCGTCATAGTGATGGGCTTTATGTGGTATTGAATAGTGATGACTGGCTTCTTCGCAAGAAAGGTTATATTTTTATGCCTTTTGAAGAGCGTGCAGAAATCATAAATGCAATTGAGGGAGTTACCGCTGTATTTCCAGTAGATGACTCCGATAACACTGTTTGCGAAGCTTTGCGTAGAGTAAAGCCAGACTATTTTGCTAATGGTGGTGACAGAACCAATGAAAATACCCCTGAAATGCAGGTTTGCGAAGAATTGGGTATCGAAATGATTTGGAATATTGGCGGCGGCAAAATTCAAAGCAGTAGTGAACTTGTTGCTAACTCTAACAATGCTAAAGAAACAACAGTTGGTCCTGAACGTACAAAATCGCAACAGATCGATTTGTTCGACCATTGGCATTTAAGCTAATTTTAACACTTGACTTTGTCCTTCATATAGGGTATATTATATATGAGGCTGAGTGGTGGAATTGGCATACACAGGAGACTTAAAATCTCCCGCCTTAAGGCTTGCGGGTTCGAATCCCGCCTCAGCTACCATTAACACACAGGAATATTAATGTTTTTATCTTTGCTTTTAGCATACAACTACAATCAACCAGAAATGCCGCAGTGCACTATTGATCGGTGCGAGGCTGAGTATTGCGTGGTGGAAACACCGGAAGGAAATGTTGATGTTTCGCGAAAACCTTATTACACGGAGGGTATGTCGATTAAATGTCCTTTCTGGCTGATTGAGCCAACTTGACCGAATAAAGCCAACCCCTGTTCAGCGGCGAAGTGGCATCTCGCCTTGGATATGCAGGCCATCATAGGGAAGTCGACCTAGCTGCCGACTATCCACGAAATTGGTGCTGGGGGGTAAATGGGTCAATAGCTCAATTGGTAGAGCACCGGACTTTTAATCCGTAGGTTCTGGGTTCGAGTCCCAGTTGACCCACCATTTTGCGGGCGTAACTCAGGGGTAGAGTATCACGTTGCCAACGTGACTGTCGCTGGTTCGAATCCAGTCGCCCGCTCCAATCATGCGCTGTTCTGCTCGCATTGTAAGCGGGACGCGGCTGCCGGTGGTCACGTAGGCAGGGGTTTCCGGTCATCCTAGTTCGCGACAAAAACCGGTTTTTTATGAATTACAAAATAGGCGATATAGTGTTGGTTAAATCATGCGCAGGAGATGCAATTCCTAATATTCATGTAAAACTGCTTAAGAGAGTCATTGTTAAAAAACGCAAAGGTAGAACATTTGATTGGCCTGAATATTCTGGCTGGGAAGCAACTCCCGTATATCAAAAAGAAATTGATATTTTACGAAAAAAATGGAGTATTCCTTACACTAAGCCCGAAAAAGACTTGACTTTTGTTTATGACCGCGATATAATTAAAAAAAAGGAGTAGTATATGCACAATCTTGGCTATGCTTGCATTAACAAAGGGTTTTCTGATCGCCCTAAGAGTCAGAGAATTACAACTAACCGTACAATGATCAAACGTACGTTCCATGAACGCGGTATCGAGTATGCTTCCGAGCTAGCACTACAGAATCTACGCGATTTACGCAAGATCCTTGAATGGAATCTTGAGAACAACATTTATTTTTATCGTTTGTCGTCTGATATTTTGCCATGGGCCAGCGAGTATAAATTATCAGATATGCCCAACTTCGGCGCTATTCATGCTGCCGCTTTATCAGCAGGTAACTTTGCTCGCAAACACAACATGCGCCTTACATCACATCCGGGTCCATTCAACAAGCTTGCCTCGCCCAAAGAGCGTGTGTTTCAGCTTACCAAGACCGACTTGTCTGTACATGCAGATTTATTTGATCTTATCGGCTTACCACGAACACCGTATGCCAAACTAAACATCCATGTCGGTGCTGCTTACGGTGACAAGCCCTTCGCTCTCGACAACTTTTGTCGCAATTTTGACAGATTGCCAGAATCAGTTCGTTCTCGTCTTACGGTTGAGAACGACGACAAAACATCTCTTTATTCAACTAAAGAATTATATGAAGGTGTTTACAAGCGTATCGGTATTCCAATTGTTTTCGATTTTCACCATCACATGTTGCACCCTGATGGTCAAACCGAACAAGAAGCGCTAGAATTAGCACTGTCTACATGGCCACGCTCTATTACCCCTGTTGTACACTATGCTGAATCTCGTTCTGTAGAGTACAACAATCCAAAGATCAAGCCACAAGCTCATTCAGACTATATTAACGGCCCAATCAATGATTACGGTCACTGTGTTGATGTTATGATTGAAGCAAAACATAAAGAATTAGCTCTTTTGCGCTACCGTGAGAATAATTATATTAAGGCTACAGCGTGAGAAGTAAAACACGTCGAGAGAGATACGATGAGAAAAAGAGACATGCTGACACTTTTCCTATTAGTATTGTTTGTACTAATTTTGAGCACGACGGCAACCTTGCTTTTATTATCAGAGCAGCCGCTTGTTTCGGTGCTGAGTGCATTCACGTTATAGGGTCTGTCCCATCTCGTTCTGACTTATATGCTCAGTCTGGTAGTCTTTTTGATTATGTTCAGATTAAAAAACACACTTCACCATCAGCTTTTCTTGATTTTGCAAAAAATAACGAAATTAGACTTATATCTGCAGAAATTTTTAAAGGTGCAAAGCCCATTACTTCTTATTCTTTCAATTTTGATAGCCCTTTGGCTCTGGTTGTGGGTAACGAAGGGTTAGGGGTGCCAACTGAAATATTATATAATAGTGAAATTGTATATATTCCTATGCCGGGTGTAGGATTTTGCTTAAATACTTCGCAAACTGCGAATATAATATTATATGAAGCAACTAAACAATATCAAAGGTTGCAGAAACATATTGAAAGAGCCAATATTGATTGGAGCGAACAAGGAATGTACAACCTTCCATAGGATAAAAGATGAACCAAAATGAAGTTTTAACAAATCACATTGATGGGCTGACAAAACAACTGTCTATTGCAAATCAAAAGATTGAAATTTTCGAAGAACGATTAAATTATTATGAAGATGTTCTAGCTACTTTAATAATTGCATTAAAAGACGGTGGTGTAATTGTTCAAGAGGATGACGGCGAACATTCTATGCCGTCTAAATAGGAAATAAGCTATGTGCGGAATTTTTGCATATCACGGCAAAGATTATGAATTAGAAGATATTCACGAACAAATTTTGTCAATCCAATACAGAGGACCGGATAGTACGTCTTACAGTATGGTTGATCGAAATGTTTTGATGGTTTTTCATCGTCTATCAATTATTGGTGTAGATAATGGCTCACAGCCTTTATATCATCCTGAAGACGAGAATTTATCTTTAATATGTAACGGTGAGATATACAACTATAAAGAATTAAACTCAAAATTTCAATTTTCGCCTCGTACTGATTCTGATTGTGAAGTAATATTACACTTGTACAAGAAGCTGGGTATTGAAGAGACCGCCAAGCTACTTGACGGTGTTTTTGCTTTTGTTTTGTATGATAAGAACAAAAAGATTATGTACTCTGCCAGAGACAAATACGGCGTACGCCCTAGTTTTATTGGATTTCGCGGTTCTGATTATCTCATCGCTTCAGAAGCCAAAGCGCTAGATCCTATTTGCTCCAAATTGTTGCCTTTCCCTCCCGGCACTTGGTGGTCTTCTGAAAACCCACATGCGTTCACTTCATTCAAGCAAGATATGTTTCGACGTGAGACTATCGAAAATGAGCAAGAGATTTGTCTAAAAATTAACAAACATCTCACTAATGCTGTAACTAAACGCATGATGTCAGAGAGGGAAATAGGATGTTTGTTATCTGGAGGGTTAGATTCTAGCCTTATAGCTGCTTTAGTGGCTAAACAAATGCCAGATCATAAATTAAAGACTTTTTCTATTGGGTTTCCCGGCAGCATTGACGTTGAATATGCTAGAAAAGTTGCTGATCATATAGGTTCAGAACATCATGAGGTTGTTGTTGAGCCGCAAGTTTTTTTAGACTCTATTGAGACAGTAATTTACAATATTGAGTCTTTTGATACAACAACTGTCCGCGCTAGTGTTGGCAATTATCTTGTTTCGAAATATATTAAAGAAAATACTGATTGCAAGGTGGTTTTCAACGGTGATGGTAGTGATGAAGTATGTATGGGCTACGTGTACAATGTAAATGCCCCTTCAGAAAAAGCGTTTGCTGATGAAAACCAGAGATTGTTAGACGAAATTTATTTATATGACGTGCTTAGATCGGATAGATGTGTTAGTTCTAATGGATTGGAGCCACGAACTCCGTTTTTAGATAAACAATTTGTCGAATATTATATGACCATACCCGCTAAGATGAAAATGTTTGATGGTAATCAGAAAATTGAAAAGTTTTTATTAAGAAAAGCGTTTGCAGATGATAACCTACTTCCTGATGAAGTTTTATGGCGAGCTAAATGTGCTTTTTCTGATGGCGTTAGCAACATTAACAATTCTTGGCATAAAATACTACAATCTTATATTGATGAAAGAGTACCTGATGACGAATATTATATTCACAGACGCAAAATTAAACATTGTGAACCGAAATTGAAGGAAAGTTATTATTATAGAAAACTATTTAATAACCTGTTCACTCCATCAATGGCATACTTGATCCCTAAATTTTGGATGCCTAAATGGACAGACGTAATAGACCCTTCTGCTAGAGAATTACCAAACTATAAGGAGTAAACATGAAACAAAACAAGCTAATTTTTTTCAAAGGAACAGAAGTATGTAAATCAGTGGTCGGACATAGAAACTTCCACTATCCCTCTGATAAATGTTATTTGACTACAACTGATATTGAAGTTACCCCGCTGCACTGGGTAGGATCAATAACGCATAAAGCTTATTTAACCAAGAATTTGAATAATAATTGCGTTATTTGGACAACTGCTGGTGCTGCTACATGTGCAGAATAATTACTATGATACTATTTATCATTGCTACGGAAATTTAATGGCTAAAAAAACTTACGTTATTGATACTAGCGCATATCTCACCGATAACCAATGTATCTATAAATATGGCAATAACGATATTGTAATACCTTTGAAGGTTTTAGAAGAAATCGATAAGCACAAGAAGCGGCAAGATTCTGTTGGAGTCAATGCACGCGGTATTATCAGAACGCTTGACTCGCTTAGAGAGAAGGGAAACTTGCACCGTGGAGTTAGACTTGGAAAAGGTCAAGGTATCGTAAGTGTCAAATCAGGTGCTGTAGATTTACTTCCGCCAGATTTAGATCGCAGACAAGCTGACCACATTATTATCTCGACTGCATTGGCTATTAAGCAAGGTCAGCCAACTAGAAAAGTAATTGTTGTTACTCGCGACATCAACATGCGAGTTATTTGCGATTCCCTCAATATTGATTGTCAGGATTATATTTCTAACCAAGTTGTTGAGCGCGGAGAAGGGATTTACTCTGGATATGTTGAATTTTTAGTTGATGACCAGCTAATTGACCGTTTTTACGATGATGAAGAGGTAATTTTAGAAAATACCGATAAAATGTTTCCAAATCAGTTTGTGATGTTGATTTCTAATTCTAATGACAAGAAAACTGCATTGGCTATTTTTATTGATCATGGTAAACCAATTAAAAAGCTCTACAATTACAAAAATGGCATCTGGAAAGTCAGGTCAAGAAACAAAGAACAGCTATTTGCCATGAACCTCTTAATGGACCCTAATATTCCTATTGTTTCGCTTGTCGGCCGAGCAGGATCTGGAAAAACATTGTGCGCAATTGCTGCTGGGTTAGAACAGATAATGAATCCGGACCTTAAGAAAGGTGACCTGCCTTACAAGCGCTTGGTTGTTTCAAGGCCTGTTCAGCCACTTGGCAAAGATATTGGATTCTTGCCGGGTAGCATGGAAGAAAAAATGCATCCATGGCTAATGCCTGTACAGGACAATTTAAAATTTTTGATGGGCGATGACCGAGCTACTTTAGAAATGTATATGGAGAAGGGTCAAATTGAGGTCGAAGCTTTAACATATATTCGCGGCCGCTCTATTTCAAATGCTTATATTATTATTGATGAGTCGCAAAACTTAACAACTCACGAAATTAAGACTATTATTACAAGAGTTGGAGAAGGTACCAAAATTGTTTTTACGGGTGATATTGAACAAATCGACAACGTTTATGTCGATGAAACCACAAACGGCCTTACATACGCTGTTGAAAAATTAAAAAATTCTGATTTAACGGGCCACATAACCCTTCAAAGAGGCGAGAGAAGCAAGGTCGCAACCTTAGCAGCAAAAATGTTGTAATTTTTTTCTTGACAATTTGTAAAAATATGATTATATTATTAAAAGGAGATATTACATGAAAGTAATGGAAAACCCAGATCTGCACACAAATGTTCAAGCTGACTCGGCTTTAAAGTCGTGGTTAGTTAATTATGTCGGCGATCAACAGAAGCCAGAAGATGGCGATGTTACCGTCGAGATGATTGTTAATACAATTGCTAAAGAATTCCCTGAATTTTTACTTGTTGTTGCTGAAGAAAACTGGATTAGAGGATATCATCAGGCTATGATTGATGTGGAGGCGCTGGAAAGAAAGACTCAAGATAAAACTGACACTACGTCTACTGAAAACCCAGCTACCGAATAGAATGGCTGACAAATTAATACGTTATATGCAAGAATCTTCTGCCAATATCGTTACAGAAAACAGAAATTACACAATCTATAATCAAATTCCTTTTATTGTTAAAGACCCGATACCTCAAGGTATTAGTTTAAACGCAGTAATTAAAACTTTAGAATCTTATTTACCTTCAAAATTTGCTCAAAACGTAGATTCGATATACATTGGTCAATTTGACGAGTTGTTGGAAAGAGAAATTACTTCTGTCTGGAAAGATGGAGCTATTTTTGTTGATAATGAGCAAGAGTCTGTTGATGATATTGTAGAGGACTTGATACACGAAATTGCACACGCTACTGAAGACGCTTTTCAGTTTGAAATTTATGCTGATGACAACATTGAGTACGAATTTTTGTTGAAAAGACGTCATTTATATGATATACTTGTATCACATGAGGTTGAAAGCTTGCCAACACAAGATGTTTTTTTGTCATTGGGCTACAATGAGCAGTTCGATGAATATTTGCACAAAACGATTGGTTACGAGAAACTTACATGGATGACAATGGGTCTTTTTGCGTCTCCATATGGCGCTACATCGGTACGAGAGTACTTTGCTAATGGTTTTGAAGAATATTTCTCGCCTGATGGCGACAGAACAGAGTTAAAAATGATAAGCCCTGCTGTTTATAACAAAATTGAACAATTAATGGATTTATAATGCCACACATTTCTTTTAGTGAACTTAAAAATTGGAATTTCTGCCCTTTTTACCACAAATTAGTAAATATCGACAAAATTGCCGGTTTCAAAGGTAATGAATACACTGCTTTTGGTACTGCTATTCACGATGTTTGTGAAAAGTTGGTTTTGAAGGAGCAAATTGACCCTCAAGAGCATTTTATTGAACGTTTTGAGGCAGAATTGGCTGATTTGGACGATGATGTTGAGATCAGACCTCAATTAGTTGAATCTATGCGCTTTCAAGGCCGAAAATTGGCTCCTGAAGCGGTTCCGTCTCTTTCTGAGACATTTGGTGACTGGGAACTGGTAGAAGCCGAGGAAAAGCTGTATGAGGACATTAAAACCCACGAAGATTACATGTTTAAGGGATTTGTTGACCTTGTAATCAAAACCGCAGACGGAAAATACCATATTATTGATTGGAAAACTTGTTCTTGGGGTTGGGATGCCCGACGCCGGGCTGATCCAATGACGACCTACCAATTAACACTTTATAAGCACTTTTGGTGCTTAAAACACAATATAGATCCTAATTTGGTCGAAACACACTTTGCGTTATTAAAAAGAACTGCAAAAAAAGACCAAGTTGAGATTTTTAGAGTTACTAGCGGCCCTAAGAAGACTAAAAACGCTATAGAGCTGCTTACAAAGGCCCTAACCAACATTCAGGCAAAAACTTGCTTTAAAAACAAGCTTTCATGCACTTCTGGTTATGGCTGCGAATTTTACAAGACGGAACATTGTCCGTAAACAGGAAAAAACACATGACAGAAAAAGATAAAAAAATTAAGATACTTACGATATCTGATCATCCGCTTTCGCCATCTGGTGTTGGCACTCAAACACGATATATGATTGATGGCTTACTTCGTACTGGAAAGTATACTTTTATTTCAATAGCTGGAGCTATTAAGCATCAAGATTACCAGCCCCAAAAGACTGAAGAATTTGGTGATGACTGGGTTATTTACCCAGTTGATGGATATGGCACAGCAGATCTTATTCGTTCTGTTCTGCAACAAGAAAAACCAGATATTTTGTGGTTTATGACCGACCCTAGGTTTTTTGAATGGCTTTGGTCTATTGAAAACGAGATTAGGCATAAGATACCCATGATTTATTATCATGTATGGGACAATTATCCGTACCCAACTTTCAACAAGAAGTTTTATGACTCAAACGACTTGATTGCTACGATTTCTAAGGTTACAGACGATATCGTTCGCAATGTATCACCTGATATTGATGTCGTCAGGGTACCACATTCTTCACCGCCAAATTTGTTTACTCCTCTGTCGACCGAACAAGTGGCTAAGTTTAAGGACAATAGTCCTATTCTTAGCCGTGGCAAGAAAGATCGTGTATTGTTCTTTTGGAATAATAGAAACGCACGCCGTAAACAATCAGGTTCATTGATTTGGTGGTTCAAGGAATTCCTAGATGAAGTCGGCCACGAAAATGCCACATTATTGATGCATACAGATCCTAAAGATCCACATGGGCAAGATTTAGAAGAAATTTTGATCGAACTAAACTTGCTTAATGGCGAAGTACTGATTTCTCCCCACAAGGTTTCACCAGAAGAGCTTAATTTTATTTATAACACTGTTGACTGTACTGTCAATATTTCTGATGCTGAAGGATTTGGACTATCTACATTCGAATCTCTCATGGCTGGCACACCTATTATCGTCAACATGACTGGAGGTTTACAGGAACAAGTTACAGACGGAAAAGAGTTTTTTGGGATTGGACTGCAGCCTGCTTCAAAAGCAGTTATAGGTTCTCAGCAGGTACCATTTATTTATGAAGATCGACTTGATAAGAAAGATTTTATTAACGCTTTAAAAGAAATGTATGCTCTCACTAGAGAGGAGAGAAAGGCGCTTGGTATGAAAGGTCGTGAGTATTTATTGAAAAACTATGCTTTTGAAGACTATGTTTCTGGCTGGGATAAAATTATGACTGACACGCACCAAAAGCATGGTTCATGGAATACTAGAAAAAATTACAACAATTGGACACTTAAGGAGATAGCATGAGTAAAAAAAGGATTGTAGTAAGGGGCCCGGCCTTATCATTATCGGGATACGGTGAGCAATGTAGATTTGCTTTACGCTCTCTTAAAGCATATGAGGATAAGTTTGATATTTATCTTATTAATACTGGATGGGGCGGTACTGGATTTATTGTTGAGGATGATGAAGAGCGTGAGTGGATTGACTCTATATTGCTAAAAACTATGCCTTATATTGAGGCTGGTGGACAATTTGATATTTCGTTACAAGTTACAATTCCAAATGAATGGGAAAGGTTGGCACCTGTAAACGTAGGCTACACCGCTGGTATTGAAACTACTAAAATAGCGCCTCAATGGGTTGAAAAATCTATGATTATGGATCGTATTATTGTTGTTTCAAACCATGCTAAGTATGGATTTGATAATACTAGTTACAATGCTCGCGATGCACAGACTGGTGCAGTTGTTGACGCAAAATGCACAGCCCCAGTACATGTAGTGAACTATCCTATTATTACACGCGAGTCTGACGATATTAATCTTAATTTAGAACATGATTTCAACTTTTTAACAATGGCGCAGTGGGGCCCAAGGAAAAACTTAGATAACACTATCCGCTGGTTTGTCGAAGAGTTTATTGATCAAGAAGTCGGCTTAGTAGTTAAAACATTTATTAAAAACAACTCTATTATTGATAAGCAGTTTACTGAGCAGAGATTGGAAGCTATTTTGAAGAATTATCCTGATAGGAAGTGTAAGGTCTATCTTTTGCACGGCTCAATGACTAACGAACAGATAGCTTCTCTCTATAAGAACAAAAAGTTTAAAGCTTTAATCAACTTGGCACACGGAGAGGGCTTTGGTCTTTCTATGTTTGAGGCTGCTACATATGGCCTTCCCGTAGTTGCACCAGACTGGAGCGGCCAATGTGATTATTTGCACGGTATTGTTAAGAATAAGAAGACAGGCAAAACTAAGACTCGACCGTTGTTTGCGAGAGTTGACTATACAATGGCGCAAATCCAACCTGAAGTTGTTTGGGACGGGGTTTTAATTCCAGACTCTCAATGGTGCTTTCCAGAGCCCGGTAGTTACAAAATGACTTTAAGAAAAGTCTATAAAGACCACGGCCGCTATGTTGGTATGGCTAACAAGCTTCGCAAGCATTTGATTGAAAACTTTTCTGAAGAAAAACAGTATAAGTTATTTGCAGAAGCAACATTGGGTGAAGAGATAATTAATATTTCGCCTGACGAATTGCCTAAAATTTCTGTAATCACATCAGTTTATAATGGCGATGAATATATTAAACCTTTCCTAGAGGATATGGTCAATCAGACTATCTTTAGCAAGTGTGAGCTTGTATTAGTTGATGCAAATTCTCCGGGTAATGAAGAGGCAGTTATTCGTGAGTATATGGATAAATATGATAATATTGTTTATAAGAAGCTTGACAACGACCCGGGTATCTATGGCACATGGAACGAAGCTATCAAGCTTTGTACTGGCGAGTACATTACAAATGCTAATTTAGATGATCGCAAGTCTCCACAATCAATTGAGCGGCACGCTAAGGAACTTTATCTCAATCCAGAAGTAGATTTAGTTTATGCAGATTCATTTATAACCGATCAGCCAAATGAAACATTTACCGAAAATTCTGCTAATGGGCGTCGATATAATTTCCTCCCATTCAGTTTTGAAAACTTGAAGACTGTTAACATGCCTCACAATAACCCTATGTGGAGAGCATCTGTTCATAAAACGTGCGGAGATTTTGATGACAAATACAGATCTGCGGGTGATTGGGAATTTTGGTTACGGGCCGCATCAAAAGGTAGCAAGTTTAAGAAGATTGATGATATCTTAGGACTTTACTACTTCAACCCTGAAGGCATTTCAACTAACCCTGAAAATTTTGAATGGAAGATGGAGGAAGAACAAGAGATCTATAACAAGTATAAGGATTTGTCGTTATGAAAATGTATACCTTTTATACTGAATCTCACAAAAAATTCTTAGATGATTACTTTTTACCTTCTTTTGAATCGGTTGGCGAATATGACTTACAACTCAAAGAGTTTGAGCAAGAGTGTCAGACAGGCGAGTTTATGCAAGACGGATGGAATAAAACGATGCGTAAAAAGGTTGAATATATTATTCAGGCCTGTGAAGAAACTATGGGAGGCTATTTCATACACGCAGATATCGATATCCAATTTTTAAGACCCAGTAAGGGTCTTTTACTTAGGGAAATGATGGGCTATGAAATGGCTTTCCAGAACGATCTAAACATGATGTGTGCTGGATTTTTCGCTTGCAAGTCGAGCGAGAAAACGCTGTCATTTTTTAACAAGGTATTAGATGATTTGCCCAATCATGCGAATGATCAAATAGCTATTAATCACTACTTGCGTCAAGGCGATATAAGCTATAAAGTTTTGCCAAACCAATTTTATACAGTTGCAATGTCTCTTGATGGTAGAGAATGGAATGGCGAAGAACCGTTCGAAGTACCAGATGACATTGTTATCCACCACGCAAATTATACTAGAGGAATTGATCGAAAATTCCAACTGTTAGATATGGTCAAGGAAAAAACGGGGTTGTAGTGTCTTACCAGCAAGAAGTGTTTGAAAAGTTTGCAGACTTTAGAAAGCCAGCGAAATTTCCTATTTATCCACCACATCACAAGGGTCCATATTTAGAAGAATATTTCTGCAATTTTTATATGGATGCTGATTTCAAAACTGACAAGGTTTATATTCCTATACTTTGGACTCATTGCTATAACGACGGCTGTGATTGGAAAAAATTGCAACAACTTCTTGATGAGTTAGATCCTTCATACTCTTATTTTACTGTAATGACTCACGACGATGCACCGCGTGAAAGAATGCCGGAAAATACTATTTGCTTTTCTGGAGGAGGGTTGGCCGGAAACGTCCCAATTCCTCTAATTTGTTCTGGTTTTGAAAATGTAATTCAAAAAGAAAGAGATATCTTTTGTTCTTTTCGAGGTTCAATGACACACCCTGTTCGGAGGCTGATGTGTCAAGCATTGCCACTTCCTTCTGATAAATATCAAGTATATGTTAAAGGCTGGACTCCTGAAATCACCCATGAGCAAGAACGCGGATACCGCGAAACAATGGAACGTTCTGTTTTTTCTTTGTGTCCGCGCGGATACGGACCCACCAGCTTTCGCACATATGAGGCAATGCAGCTAGGCTCAATCCCGGTATATGTTTATGACAAGCCATGGCTTCCTTGGCAAAACCAAATCAATTGGACTGAAATTAGTGTATTGTTGCATCAAAGTAAGATATCAGAAATAGATCTTGTGTTATCTTCTTATTCTGATCGACGAATTGAAAAAATGCAAAAACGAATAGCAGAAGTGTACAATGAGTTCTTTACATTTGACGGTACGTGTAAAAAGATTTTGGAGAATTTATGAACATCATAATTCCACTTAATGGTTCCGGCCGTCGATTTGTTGAAGAAGGGTATGACGCTCCAAAACCTTTAATTAAGATCCAAGGTAAGCCAATGATCCACTGGGTCATTGAAGGTCTTAATGTTGCTAAAAATGATCAGATTGTTATCATTTACAACAGCACGTTAGATTCTTATGATTTTTGCTCTGGATTGCAGAACCAGTTTGACGAAATCAAATTTAAGTTTATTCCCTTAAAATACCAAACCCGTGGCGCTGCAGAAACAATTTTGTGTGGTCTAAACAACATGAATAAAGTAGAGTTATCCTCGTCTTGCATGCTAGTTGATTGTGACACAATATATTTTAGCAATATCCTTGAAAAATACAAGCAACGCCAAGGCAATGCTATTTTTTATTTTGACGATAAAGAAGACAAGCCAATTTATTCTTATATTAAAACAGATGAAGATGGCCGTGTTATAGACATCAAAGAAAAAGATAAAATCTCTA
>MDTB01045955.1_pt1 | contig 17219 bp, 15 predicted proteins | sample 811161 | NCBI WGS metagenome assembly MDTB01 (sample SAMN05326650, study PRJNA326480) | marine metagenome | isolation source: seawater | place: Mediterranean Sea | collected 2009
GGAATATGTGTTGCAGATTGGATGCTATCGACAAATATACCAAGCCCAGAGCCTAGAACAACTCCAATCGTTGGCTTTATAGAGGTTTTTTGTTTTATATAGTCCGTTGCTTTTTTCATCAGTTTTTTACAGCTAATTGTCCGCATGCAGCATCGATATCTTCACCCTTACTCCATCGAACAAGAATTCTAAAATCTCTTCGATATTTGTTTAACGTTTTTAGAAAATTTTCAATTGTTTCATTAGATGGTCGTTTATAAATGCCATTGGTTTCGTTGTATGGAATAATATTAAGCTTACAATCGAACCCTTTAACAAGTTTTGCAAGCTCAATAGCGTTTTGTTTTGAATCATTGATATCTTTTAAAAGAACATACTCGAACATAACTTGACAATTTTTTTGTTTTGAATAATTAGAAACTGATTTCATAAGATCTTGAATAGGCCATTTATGATTAATAGGCATGATTTTTTCTCGAGTTTCATCATTACTCGCATTTAATGATATAGCTAATTTAAACTTTCTTTTTTCTTTAGCAAATTGATCAATTTTAGGAACGACTCCAGATGTAGAAATCGTTATGCGTTTTGAGCTCAGATTAAAACCATTTGGTTCGTGCAGTATGTCTGCAGCATCCATTACTCTATTGTAGTTTAAAAAGGGTTCCCCCATACCCATAAAAACTACATTTGTAATTGGACTATTAACCATTGACCTTATGTGGATTGCTTGATCGACTATTTCGCCCACCTTTAAATTGCGGACCAGACCCATGGTTGCTGTTGCGCAAAAGTCACAGTCTACGTTACAGCCTATTTGTGATGATATGCAGATTGTGTGATGCTTGCCATCAATCATGCTTACTGACTCCACAAACTTGCCATCCACTGTTTTAAAAAGTATTTTATTCGTCATTTTGCATTTTGATGTAGTCACTTTTTCAATTTCTAATGTATTAAGAATACATTTTTTATTAATAATAGATCTGAGCTCTTTTGAAATATTAGTCATATCGTCTGCACGTTTAACTCCATATCGGTACATCCATTGATATATTTGGTTTGCACGAAAAGAAGGTTGACTGTTTTCTTGGCACCAAGATTTTATAGATTCACAAGTCATTCCCTTTAAAAGTATTTTATTCTTATGGTCTTTTAGTTTCATTGTGTTAAAACTAATTTAGTTTGAATTAATTTAAGATTAAAATTATTTGATAAGCATAATATTCAAGGTTAGATTTAAATCTATTATAGAGGTGATAAATGGAAGTTTTAACAAAAATTAAAGAAAGTCGAGAAAAATTATATTCAGAATTATCAAAAGTGATTGTAGGTCAAAATGAAATCATTGAGAATATGTTCATTGCTCTTTTGTGTCAGGGACATGTGCTGCTTGAAGGTGTACCAGGCCTTGCCAAAACATTGCTTATAAAATGTTTAGCTAATAGTATGGACTTGAAATTTAATCGAGTACAATTCACTCCTGATTTAATGCCATCTGATATTACGGGGACTGAGATAATTCAGCAAGATAAAGAGACAGGCGAACGCTCCTTCACATTTCATAAGGGTCCTATTTTTTCTAATATTGTTCTTGCAGATGAAATTAACAGAACTCCACCCAAAACCCAATCAGCGCTTCTTCAGGCTATGCAGGAAAAAAAGATAACCGCGGGTGGGAAAACGTATGATATTGAACAGCCTTTCTTTGTTTTGGCCACCCAAAACCCAATTGAGCAGGAGGGAACCTATCCATTACCAGAGGCGCAATTGGATAGATTTATGTTCAACTTATTAATTGATTATCCATCTAGAGATGAAGAATTACAAATTGTTAAAAATCATAATTCTCAAAATCCAGATAGCATAAAGCCTGTTATTAATGCGCAGGATTTAAAAGAATTTCAGGAACTAGTTTTAAATGTTCCTGTTGCAGATAATGTGGTTGAATATGTTATTGATTTAATTAAAAAAACACGCCCTCAAGAAGAAGATCCCAAAATGTCTAAATGGCTTGATTGGGGTGCAGGACCTAGGGCCAGCACTCATTTGATTGTAGCCGCAAAAGCAAAAGCATTGCTATCTAATAAATCTACTCCTGATATCAAGGATGTGAATTCGATGGTTAAGCCGGTACTACGTCATCGTATTGTTCCTAACTTTAATGCTGAGGCAGAAGGAGTTACTAAAGATGCAATCATTGATGAGCTTATATCATAGGCAATTGTGAAAAAAAATCAGTATCTATCTAGTGAAATAATTTCAAAATTAGATAATCTACACATTATAGCCAAAAAGGTTGTTGAAGGATTTATTGTAGGTTTGCATAAAAGTCCTTATCATGGTTTTTCAGTTGAGTTTTCAGATCATCGATCATATGGGCCTGGAGATGAGGTCCGTCATATTGATTGGAAGCTATGGGGAAAAACAAACCGGTTTTTTGTTAAAAGATACGAAGAAGAAACAAATTTAAAAGCACACATTATGATTGATCAAAGTGGTTCTATGAAATACTCATCTCATAGTATTAATAAGCTTGAATATTCTAAGATGTTGGCGGCCTCATTAAGTTATATGCTTATTAAAAATCAAGATTCAGTAGGGCTATATATGTTTGGTGATGCTATTAAAAAAATAATTTCTCCACGATCTACTCAAAGCCATCTTAATACTTTGATATCTCAAATGGAGCAGATGAGAACTAGCACAAAAACAAATATATCAAAATCGATTCATCAGTGTGCTGAAAAAATTCACAAAAAAGGACTTGTGATTTTAATTTCAGACCTAATGGATGACCCTAAAGATGTCCTTATGGGTTTAAAGCATTTTCTTTACAAAGGGCATGAAGTTATTATTTTTCATGTACTGGACCCACAAGAAATTGATTTTAATTTTAAAGAAAGAATTCGCTTTAAAGATTTTGAGTCAAGCAATGAAATTTTAACTGATCCCCGGCAATTAAAAAGAACATATCAAAAAAAATTCAATGAATTTATTGACTTCTATAAAAGGCATTGTGGTCAAAACAAAATAGATTACGTAAGCATTAGAACCGACGAATCATTAGAAAATGCCCTTTCAGATTATTTATTAAAACGTAAAAAACTTAATTAAGATTAATATTATTGTCAGAAGACATCTGTTCTAATGATGGTATATAGATATTTTTAATATTTTTACGCAGTCTTTTCATATCATCAATTGCTGATTTTGTTGAAGAGTTATCTGTGACCTCAAGCATACTTGCATCCATAAAATAGTCAAGCGCTAATTCAGTCATACGGAGTGCACTATTAAAACTTTTATATGATTTGTTTAAAATGTCACTATCTATTTTATCAGAGTCAATACATGTTTTGTAGTCATCGTTTCCAGAATCATAGAATTCAGTGGCTAGCCTTTGATGGATAACTCCAACATTATAATATATATCTGGATTATCCATATTATTTTCTAACAGTTCTTTGCTGTATTCGATAGCTTCTTCATATTTTTTTAGTTCAACATTTACATATACAAGTGTTTCTATTATTTCATTTTTTAAATTGTCATTTGATGTTTTCTTTAAAACTTTTTGATAGTATTCATCAGCTAGTTTAAGATTAGATTCTTTAAATGCAATATCTCCTGCAGTTTTTAATGCACTTTCATTTTCAGGGTCCAAAGATAATGCTTTTTCCAGCTCTTCTTTTGCTTTATTATCGTCTCCCTTTTCAAGGAATAAAAGAGTACTAGTATTATAGTTTTCTATTCTTTCTGAAACCTTTTTAGCTAAGGTTATTTTTTTAATAGCCTTATCAAAGTTTTGTTGTTCTATTAAATCTACCGCCTGATTAAAAACATTCATCCATACTTGTTCTTTATATACAGGGATAGCTTCCGCAATGGTTCGAATAACTGTTCTGTCTTCAAGTACTAGAGGTCTATCTAAAGGCTGATCTAAACCGGTGTTGCTTTTAAATTTTTCATTTCTTGATAGAGCAAGGTCTAGCATAGTATTCATTTCTTCCCATTTTTTTCGAGGTTTATATATTTCGATTGCTAAAAAATATGCAACTTTAGCATCGTTAGCATGTGTTTCCATATCTAAAGCCTTCAATGCGTATTCTTCACCTTTTTTGAAATCCCTTTCAGATCTAACAGCTGTTGTTGCCGTTCTAAATTCCATGGTTGTTGCATTTGATGTTGCACAAGAGTAAATAAAAAGAGCCAAAGTCATTGATAGTAGTATTCTATACATAGTTATTCCTTTAATTAAAGCTAGATTATTTTAAATATATTATGTTTTAATTCCAATTGTATTACATGTTTATATAAAATAATATAAGGCTATGAGTTATTATCAATATTGTTCAAGCTGCGGCAAAGAAAACAAAAGAGGACAAATGGATGGAAATATTCGTTATTTTTGTCCTTCTTGTGGTGCAATTCATTATGAGAATCCTAAGCCAACCGCTACATTAATATGTCCATATAAAGACTCTATTCTACTTGGTAGAAGAGCAGCTAATCCGTCTAAGGGTGCTTGGGGTTTACCTGGAGGCTTTATTGAGCTTAATGAAACTTTGTATGAAGCAGCTCTTAGAGAGCTTAAAGAGGAAACCAATTTAGAAGGCAAGGTATCTCATATACTTGGGACTTGTTCTCATTATGGTAGCATTTTTGGAGACGTGCTCTTGATTGGTTTGGTAGTTAATATTAGCCAATGGGAAAATATGTTGCCAGGCGATGATGTTTCAGAGCTAGAGCTATTTAATATAGAGAATCTTCCGGACTTAGCCTTTGATTGTCATCGCAAAATTGTATCTTTTTATACAAAAAAAAAGTAGCATTATAATCTTATTTATGTGATTTGTAACAATTCTTCACATTTTTTTATTTTCATAAATTTTAAACTAAACCTATATTCTAACAAGAATGGTTTAAAAAGGAAAGTTTATGAATCGCTTGCATACATTATTATACATACTAGTATCAACTATTATATTAGCTCAAGAAAGTAACAGCGTCTCGATTTTACGGATGCAATCATTAGATGTTGAAGCATTAATTGTTGAAGACCAAAATGCTCCTCCTGGAATTCCAGAGAGATTTGCGTATGGATTTGACGTTAATATAGATTTGCTTAATCAAGGTAATCTTACTATTGATGAAAATGGGAATAAAATATGGAGGCTTAGCATAAAATCAGAAAATGCTATTGGTATGAAAGTGCATTTTAATGAGTTTTATATTCCTAATGAAAGTTTTATTAGAATATATAGTAACGGCCAGATGTCAGATGTTAGGACGTTTGAAGATAACCACGAATCTGAAACCTATGAAAACATGCTATTAAAAGGAGATTTGTTATCAATTGAATATTTTGAATCAAAAAATAGTAACAGATCTGGAAAAATTAAAATCTCTAAAGTTTATCATGCGTATAAAGATGTTTTTGGTTTTTATAATCAAGGCAGTAATGACCGTGGATACTGTTCATATAATGTTGCCTGTGATCAGTCGAACACAGGTGGGTCGTGGGAAGATCCTATAAATTCTGTTTTGTATATGGAGGCAGGTGGAGGAATATGTTCCGCCGCACTTATAAATAATACTTCAGGAGACTTGAAGCCTTATGTACTAACAGCAAATCATTGTATTTCAAGTAATCCATATGAGGCAGGGGACGCACAGCTTGGATATTTTAATTATAGACTATATTTTAATCATCAGTCTAGTAGCTGTTCAGGATCAGGTGGTAATTATAGCCAATACATACAAGGAGCAACAGTTGTAGCTGCCTACGGATATTCAGACTTTGCTTTATTAGAATTAAATCAGCAGCCTCCTTCTTGGTGGAATGCTTATTATGCAGGATGGAATAGGTATGCTTCTTCTCCTACTCTTGGTGCAGGAATTCATCACCCATCAGGATATCCTAAAGAAATTAATTATGATAATGACCAGCCTTCTTCAACTAGCTGGTTTGGCGGTGGTAGCACACATTGGGAATTTTATTGGGATGATGGAGGAACAGCGGGTGGCTCATCTGGTTCGCCATTGTTTGATAGCAATAAACGTATTGTAGGTCAGCTTCATGGAGGTACTGGTGGTGATTGCGGAGGAATTGATATTTATGGAAAGATAAGTGCATCATGGAATGGAGGTGGGGCATCAACATCTAGATTGAAAGATTGGCTTGATCCTCTTGATAGTGGCGTGTATACTTTGTCAGGTACTTATACAGGGACTCCACCTGTAGAAATAACATCTCCATTATCAGGAGATGAGTGGCAGGCCGGAGATACTTATCAAATTACTTGGGATGAAAGTTTGTCTGGAAATGTATCTTTAACTTTATATAAGGCTGGAGTTAATGTTCAAACTATTGCTTCATCGGTATCAATAAACAATAGGTCTTATACATGGAACATAGATTCAGGTTTAGAGCAAAGCGATTTATATAAAATAAAAATTCAAAGTTTATCGTATGATTATAATGATTTCACTGCATATTTTTCTATTGTTGAGCCTCCTACAATTACATTGCTCTCTCCTATCTTAGGTGATGGCGTTCAGGTAGGGTTGCCCAATCAGATTACATGGACCTCAAACTTTGATGATAATATTTCGCTGAAATTATATAAGGGAAATAATGTGTCTACAGGATTTGTTTCTACTATTACGTCATCTGTTCCTGCCTCCAATGGATCGTATACTTGGACCCCTTCTTCTAGTTTGGAAGAGCGAGATGATTATAAAATAAAGGCGACCCGTATATCAAATTCATCTACATATGATTATTCTTCTTTTTTCTCTGTTTTGCAATCAATTCCTGTAGAGCTTAGTATTAATTCTGTTGTGGTTACTCAAGCAGGAGGAGTGATTTATATTAATATGGTTAATGATGAGCCTGTTTCAGGCTATGAGTTTAATATAAAAGATAGTCCTGATTATTTAGAAATAGTTGGAGTACAGGATTTGATTTCTTCAGGTTTTGAGATATCTTATTCTGAGGTTGATAATGGAAATGAGTCTGGACAAGGTCAGGTTTTAGGGTATACTTTTTCAACACCCATTGAGCCAAGCGAACATTTATTGTTAGGCGTACAATTTGAAAGCGTAAATAATGGTCAAGAGGTAGAAATTTGTTTAGAGGACTCAGATGTGTCAGACTCTATCGGAAACAGTTTGTTTACTCAAATAGGGCCGTGTGTAACCACGTTACTTGTTCCGACGATATTACCTGGTGATGTAACCTTAGATGGCTCTGTTAATGTTGCAGACGTAGTATTACTGGTTGCTGGAATTCTTGATAATCAAGAGCTTTCAGCGTCTGCAATTTCAGCAGGAGATGTTAATTTTGATGCAAGTTTAAATGTTTCTGATGTTATTTTAATAGTGAATATTATTTTAGATAATTAGACCAGTAATTAATATTTTTATATTTAAGAAGGGTTGTGATTAATTTTCATGCCCTTTTTTATATTTAGAAGGATTAAATTTTAAAATGAATAATTTGAATAAGGTAAGTATTTACACCGATGGTGCATGCAGAGGGAATCCTGGAGAAGGTGGTTGGGGTGCTATTTTGAAATATATGGATCATATTAAAGAAATCAATGGGTATGAAATTGATACTACAAATAATGCCATGGAATTAACAGCAGTAATAAAGTCATTGCAATCTTTAAAATTTCCGTGTGAGGTTATTTTAACAACAGATTCAAAATATGTAAAAGATGGGATAACAAAATGGATTCATAACTGGAAAAAAAATGGGTGGAAAACTGCCAATAAAAAAAATGTTAAAAACAAAGCCTTGTGGATTGATTTAGAAAAAGCTAGCAAAGAACATGCTATTAGCTGGGAATGGATTAAAGGTCATTCTGGTCACCCTGAAAATGAAAGAGCAGATGAGTTGGCAAACATAAGTATAGATAGAAAGGGGAAATAGTATCAATTTAATTATTAAAATATGTGAAAATATTTACATGTTGCTCAATGATATGGCTCCATACCTTCTTTTAGGTTTTGGAGTAGCCGGTATTCTTTCTATAGTGGTTACAAAAGAGCAGATTCAAGATAAGATTGGTTCTAAAAATATTTATTCAAATATAAAAGCTGTACTATATGGAATACCTTTACCATTGTGTTCGTGCGGAGTTATTCCAGTTGCAGCATCTTTGAAAAAAAAGGGTGCTAGTAAGGGGGCCATTATTTCATTTTTGACTGCAACCCCTCAAACAGGGATAGATAGTATTATGATTACTTATGGTATGTTAGGGCTGCCAATCTTAGTATTAAAATTAAGTGTCGCATTAATCTCTGGCATATTATCTGGAATTGCAGCAAATATATTAGATAGTTTCTCAAACAATAATGAAGAAATGTCATTTGAAGATGAATGTTGTAATGAAAAAAAAGAGAATACTCTAAAAAGAGTATTTATTTATGGCTTTAGAACATTACCCAAGGATATTGCTGAGCCATTACTTCTTGGTCTTATTTTAGCAGCAATTATTGGACTAATAGGTCAAAATTTTAATTTCATAAAAGATATTCCTGTCACATTCTTAGGTTCTGTGTTTAAAATTTTAGTAATAATGGTTATATCTATTCCTTTATATGTTTGTGCCACAGCTTCAGTTCCTTTAGCTCTTATGATTGCAGTTATGCTTCAATCACCAGGAGCTGCAATAGCACTTTTAATTGCTGGACCAGCAACCAACATAAGTACTATTCTAGCATGTATTAAAATGATAGGGAAAAAAAGTACAGCTATATATGTTATAACTATTTTCATTTTTGCATTAATATCAGGAATTTTAGCTGATAATATTGAAGTTTTTAGAAATAGTATTCCTAATGATATGCCACACATTCACCATGATCATATTAGCATTTTTTCGTTAGTTTGTGTGTTCATTTTACTAGCAGTATTATTTATAGCGTTAATACACAAAAAGACCCCAAATGAAGCATCTAATTCAATAATTATAAACGTTAAAGGGATGACTTGCAGTCATTGTGAATCAAATGTTGAAAGAGGGCTTTTATCGCTGCCTGGAATTGATTCTGTAGTAGCAGACCATAAAACTGGAAAAGTTGCTGTAGATTTATCAAGCAAAATAAGCAATCAAAGAATATATGATGTTATTGAATCTTATAATTATAGGGTTGTTTTAGATGACTAAATATTTGATAAATATAATTCTTTTTTCATTTGTATATACACATACTGAATACGACACGTATTCTATTAAAATTAAGGATAGATCAGAGCTAAGCTATTTAATAGAATTGGGTGTTATAATTGATCATCATCATGATGATACTCAAATTAATATTTTAGCAAAAAAAGAACATATTAATATTCTTAAGAGGAATAATTACGATGTTGCTAAAATTCCCAATAAAGCAAAGCAATATTATTTAGAGCTTTACAATCAAACACGTAATTCATCTAACCCTTTGAGAGGATATCACAACTATGAAGAGCTGACAGATTTTTTAACACAAATAAATAGCACATATCCATCAATTACTAAGCTTGAGAGTATAGGTCGAAGCGTACAAGGAAGAGAGTTGTGGGTTTTAAAGATATCTGATAATGTAGACATAGATGAGTTAGAGCCTGAATTTAAATATGTTGCGAATATGCATGGAGATGAAACGGTTGGAAGAGAGCTCTCAATATATTTAATTGACTGGCTGTGTTTAAACTATCAAATTGATCAAAGAGCAACAAATTTAATTAATAATACAGAAATTTATATTATGCCATCTATGAATCCAGATGGCTTTGAATTAGGGCAACGAAATAATGCGAATGATGTTGACTTAAACAGGAATTTCCCTGATCAATTCAGCGACCCAGTTAATGTTGTTGATAACAGAGAGCCAGAAACAAGAGCTGTAATGGATTGGTCGAAGAATCGTAATTTTGTATTGTCTGCTAATATGCATACAGGAGCCTTAGTTGTTAATTATCCATTTGATGGGCCTAATTCTGGCCAGTATTCTGCTTGCCCAGATGATGAACTTTTTGTCGATCTTGCTTTAACATATTCAGAAAATCACAGTAATATGTATTATGATAGTCCTTTTAGCGAGGGGATCACAAACGGTGCTGAGTGGTATGCCTTATATGGTGGTATGCAAGATTGGAATTATGTTTGGGAAAAAAATATGGAGATTACATTAGAGCAATGTGAAATAAAATGGCCACCAGAAAATCAATTAGATCAACTATGGGAAGAAAATAAAGAATCAATGATTAAATATATTGAAAGAATTCATGGAAGTAGTCTTAAGGGTGTAATTACAGATAATATGGGAGAACCAATCAAAGCTCAGATTAACATAGAGAGTATAAATTATTCAATAGATAGTTCCAATCAAGGTGATTATTATAGGTTGTTATCTCCTGGAAGTTATTCAGTTGTATTTAGTTCTATAGGTTATGAAAGCCAACAATATTATGTAGATATTATTGATGATGAGCCTTTTATCATTAATGTTGAGTTACAGTCATATAGCAATTTAAGTGATTCTAATATAGAAAACTTTGAATCAGGTGGGTTTGATCAAAATTTATGGCAATTTGAAGGTGATAATGGTTGGCAGATTAGTACCTTTTCTGCGGAAGGAGAATATAGTGCAAAATCAGGAGATATTGTTGACAATCAAACATCTGTTATGACAATTAATATCTATGCGAATGAATCTGAGGAAATTTCTTTTTATAAAAAAATATCTTGTGAAAATATTGGACAATCTTCTGGAAATTATTATGATTATCTTGCCTTTTACATTGATGAAATTGAACAAGATAAATGGGCGGGTGATTTAGATTGGTCATTTTCATCTTACTTTATAGAAGAGGGCCCGCATACCCTAAAATGGGTATATAATAAAGATCAGGATATCTCATCTGGTTATGATTCAGTATGGATTGATTTTATAGTAATGCCAGGTATTAATAACAATAATGAGGCTTGCGATATTAACCAAGATGGGTCTATAAATGTTGCTGATATAATTATTTTAGTTAATTATATTTTAGAAATAAATAATCCTGATTCTAATCAGTTTGATTGTTCTGATATCAATCAAGATGGAAGCTTAAATATTCAGGATATTATACTTTTAGTTAACAGTATATTGGGAATTTAGTTATGAATAAAAGTAATGTAACTTTAAAAGACTATTCTTTTATACATGAAGCAAGTACGCGGTGGATTGACTTAGATGCTTTTCAGCATATTAATAATGCTGTTTTTTTATCATATTTTGAAGATGCAAGAGTTGTTTTGTTAAAAAGATGGGGACTTACACCTAATGGTAAATCAGTAATTGTTGCATCTGCAAAAGTTAACTATTATAAACAGCTTCTTCATCCAAGTAGTTTTATTATTGGTCAGAAAGTATCAAGGTTGGGGAGCACTAGTTTTGACCTTCAATCAACTATGTTTAGTAAAGATTCTGAAGTAATTAGTGATGCATTGATTACCAGTGTTTGTTTTGATTTTGATAAGCAAGAAAAACAAACTGTTTATGAAAAAATTAAAAATGATTATCTTAAATAAAAGGTAGCTTTTTTGGAATTTATTTTACCTATTGATATAATGGTTTTTTTTAAAGGTTTTTCTTACTTTTAGGTTATTTTTTTAGCCATTATTGATTTAAAAAATAATTAGATGCTCAATAATTAGTTATATTTTGGATAGTTTTAAAAATCTCACTTTTTGTCCAAAATATTTCTTGCTCAAGTTTATCGTTAAATGGCGTTGGAATATCTAAAGAGCCTAATCTGTGAACAGGAGCATCTAGATACTCAAATAAATCTTGATTAATAGTTGCAGATAGTTCAGCCCCCACTCCTCCAGTTATATTTGCTTCATGAACAATTAAAACTCTTGATGTTTTTTTGATAGAGTTGTATACTGTTTCTTTATCCCAAGGAGACAATGTTATTAAGTCTATTAATTCAATAGAAATATTTTCTTTATCTAATTTCTGAAACAATTCTTTTACCCAAACAACCCCTAAACCATATGTTATAACTGTTAAGTCATTTCCTTTTTTTACAATATTTGCTTTACCTATTTCTAATGTGTATAAATCTTTAGGGATACTTTCTTTTTGTGTTCTATATAAGTATTTGTGTTCAAAAAACAATACTGGGTTAGGGTCATTTAAAGATGAAATCAAAAGTCCCTTTGCTTCAAGCGGGGAAGACGGGTATACGATTTTAAGGCCTGGTATATGCATAAATAGACTTTCTAAGTTTTGTGAATGAAAAGGGCCAGCATTTACTCCTCCACCAGAGGGCATTCTGATTGTAACATTAACTTGTTGATTCCATCTGTAATGAGTTTTGGCTAAATTATTAATAACTTGATTTATTCCACAGCTTATAAAATCTGCAAACTGCATTTCAATAACTGGTTTGAAATCTTCTAAAGAAAGTCCTAGGCATGATCCAATAGCCGCGGATTCGGTGATAGGAGTGTTTCGAACTCTTTCTTTTCCGAAGGCTTCTAAAAATCCTTCTGTAACCTTAAATACACCACCATACTCAGCGATGTCTTGTCCCATAATGATAATTTTACTATCTTTTTCCATAGATTGATACAAAGCTTCTTTAATTGCATCTATAAATCTGAGTTCGTGAAATTTGTTTTTATGATTTATGGAAGTATAATTAGACGGAGCATAAACATCATGTAATTCTTCAGTCTTTGAACTTATAGGTAAATTTGCTGAAAGGGCATTTTGAATACTTATGTCTATCTTGTTTTTTATTTCTTTTTCAATTAACTCTAATTCCTTTTTTTGTAATATTTTTTGATTCAATACTTTAGCTTTAATTTTTTCTATAGGGTCTCTTTTTATCCATTTTTCTATAAGTTTCTTTGGAACATATTTAATTCCAGATGCTTCTTCATGACCCTTAATTCTAAAAGTTTTTGCCTCTATAATTAAAGGTTGATTATCCTTTCTGATTATATTTGCTTGCTCATTTATAGTTTTATAAACCTCTTCGATATTATTTCCATCGATAGTGAGTCCTTTAATACCATAACCAATAGCTCTATCAGATAAGTTTTTACATGCATATTGTTCAGATACAGGCGTAGATAAACCATATGCATTATTTTCAATTAAAAAAATAACAGGAAGCTTCCATACAGCAGCTAAATTTATAGCTTCATGAAAATCACCCTCGCTAGTTGCACCATCACCTACAAATGCAAGGGCTACTCTGTTTTGTTTTTTTAATTTATATGAAAGGGCTGTACCACATGACACTGGAAGCATTGCAGCTAAATGAGAAATCATGCCAATAATATGGTACTCTGGTGCACCAAAATGAAATGTACGATCTCTTCCTTTTGTAAATCCTGTAACTTTACCAAGCAGCTGTCCAAACAAATTGTCTAGATTGACATTTCTTGAAGTAAACACTCCTAAATTACGATGCATAGTAAATATTGTATCATTTGATTTAAGAGCAAGTGTAGCACCTACGCTAATAGCTTCTTGACCTATTCCAGAAAACCATTTGCTTATTTTCCCTTGTCTTAATAAACGAATCATTCTTTCCTCAATTATTCTTGGCACCAAAATTGATTTATATAATTTTTTAATTAATAATTGATTTTGATTTAATCTACTCATTTTTCAAATCACTTTTTGCTTTAAGGATAATTAAAGAACTGACCAAAGCAATAATAAAAACTAACAGTCTATAAATTAAAAGATTATGTTTTAGAACATAAAAAATTGAAAAAGCGCTGCAACTCCATACAAAGGTTAATATTATCTTTTTAAAGCGATAAGGTATAACATTGTGTTCAATGTAATTTTTTACATAGTCTCCGTAATTTTTATTGTTTATTATTTTATTGTAGTATTTAGGATTAGAGGTAGCAAAGCAGTAAGCAGAAATAATTAAAAAGAATACACCCGGTAATACTGGTAAGTAAATTCCTGCAATACCAAGGCCCATAAAAATGAAGCCCAGAAACATAAAAAGATAATTTTTCATATTATAAATTAATCTATTTAATCTGAAAATTTGAAAATTATTATTCCTAAAGTAGCACTTTAATTATTGTTAATTAAACATTAAAATAGTGTATAAAAATCTATTTTGTGTCATTTTTTCACATTTTATTTAATAAAAAATTACTATATATTGTAGCCCCTTTAAAAAAAACACTATATATTGTTAGTTAAAGTAATACTTTAAAAAAAAATCTTGGATTGAATAGATTGAAATACATAAGTTAGCCCCGGAAAGTCAAATAATTGATTTTTCGGTATATTAAAGTTGTTTAAAAATTCTGATTATTATATCAGACTAATTAAAAATAAGTAAGGAGAAAAACAATGAAAGATGCTTTAAACAATGTAAACGGATGGGTAACAGGTTTAGTTACTATCTTTAAAAGTGTTATAGTGTTCTTCGTTTTTGCAAACATACTATACAATACTAACACAGACCCAATTAGCGGTATTGTTAGTTTGGTAGATAGCTTTATTGGAGCTGGCTTAGCAGGATTGCTTGCTCTGATTGTGTTTGCTTCATTTAGTAAATAAGTAAGCCTTTAATATGCGTGCGATGAGCGTATTAATATCTTATCGCACGCTAATAAATCAATTATATAGGAGATTTCAATGAAACAAGGTTTACAAACAATAAAAAATTGGCTTGATGGCTTAACAGGTGTTTTAACTGGACTGTTAGTTTTAGGGCTATTGGTTGGAATAATCTGGGAAGATTATTTTGGGACTCTTGGCAACTTGGCTAGGTTTTTAGAATCAGTTGGAGATAAAGGCTTGGCAGGATTACTGGCAATTGTTCTAGTTATGATGTGGTATCAAAAGAAGTAAATATTAATATAAATACATGATAATGAAAAAAGTCCCTTTTATTAAAGAGGGACTTTTTTTTATTTTAGCAAGTTCTTAATGTTGGCTGTCTTCAGTCTGGTAATGATCTATTTATCCTTCCACCCAATCTTTATTAAAGGCCCTAATAAACCTATAATAGTAACATAAAAAGGAAATAAAAATGAAAGTACTGCGAAAGCTCTAATAGACCAATATTGATTGAGTTTTGATATAAATATGAATGATATTAAAAAATCAGCAGCAATTTTAAAAAAAATTGGCAATGTATATAAAAAATTTCCATAATGAAAAAAAGAAAATAATAGAACAAGAAATAGAGTGTTTATCATATATAGAAATATTATAATAGTTTTAAACTCTAAGGTTGTTTTAATAGTAAAATAATAAAGTCCTTTTGAGGCATATCTTAATCTTTGTTTTAAAAAAGATGAAAAATTAATAGGAGCTTTTGATTCTATTAAACTTTCTGGATTTATTGAGTATTGTATTCTACCATTTGTTTTTAATGCAAATTTTTGCAACAGCAAATCATCATCTCCAGATTGGATATGCTCACTTCCAACGTAGCCATTAATAGAATTAAAGTGCTCTTTTCTAAATGCAATATTCCGACCAGTGCATGATAGAACAAGATTGTTTTCTAAAGATCCTGCATTCATTGCTTCTTGAACTAAACTTTCCATTCTAAAAATCTTGTCTAAGAAAGACTCTTTGTGAGATAGATATGATGGCCCACAAACAAAGTTAACATTGGCATCATCAAAACAAGTTACAATTGATTCTATCCACTTATTTCTAGGGATACAATCTGCATCTGTTTGCAATATAATATCTGAAGAGGAAGCCTCAATAGCTTTAGTAAGAGCCCATTTTTTGCTACTCCATCCAATAGGTGTTTGATCAATATTGATTGACCGTAGGTTTTTATGTGTTTTTTTGTATTGATTTAATAATTCTTCTGTTTTATCATCAGAATTATCATTAGCAATAATAATTTCATACTTATTTTTAGGATAAGATTGATTTGTTAAAGATTTAATTAGTTTTGGTAAATTATATTCTTCGTTTTTTGCTGATATAATTATAGAAACGTTATGATTATAAGTAACATTTTTTAATCTTTTTGAATAATAAATTGCATTGGAATACCAAAATAAAATTCCAAAATATATAAAAAATATACTTGTTGTTATTAAAAACATACTTATTGCTTCCTATTTTTCCATTGTATTAATGGCACAAAAAAACTTGCTATGCACATAATACATATGTATGGTATATGTATTATGAACCAATAAATAAAATCAAAAATAGAAATTTTTTCAAATGTGTGTATTCTTCCTGAATAACAAAAAGTATACTCAGCTATAAATTTAAGTATAATAACTAATATTAGTTGCTGATAGTAATTAAAATAAAATAATAAAAATATTAACAAATTAGATAAAACTGCAGATAGCATAATTTGATAAAAAATATAATTATATTTCCACATAATGCGACCATCACCAGCCCATCTCATTTTTTGTAAAAGCAAGTTTTTCCATTTTATTTCAGGCCTACAAAAAACATAGGATTTGATATTATTACAAAACACTACATTTGCTTTTTTACGAACACACAATTGTAAAAAAATAGAATCGTCACCCATCAATAAATTTGATATTTTTGTATATCCACCTACTTTTTTAAAAAGTTGTTTTTTAAATGCTTGATTTTGACCTGAAGAGGCCAATGGAAATCCAATGTTGGTAAATGCTATTACAGAAAAAAACATCATTAAAAAATCAATTCTTTGGAATAGGTTTGCCGTTCCGTGGTGGTGTTCCGCTCTTGAAAACCCAATAACATAGTCAACCTTTTCATTAAAGCAGGAAGCCATTGTCGATATCCAGGAATTTCCAATGACACAATCAACATCTGTAAATAACAATATGTCATTTTTAGATTTTTTTATTCCTGCATCCAAAGCTTTCTTTTTAAATCTAAGCTTTCGGTCTCCTTCATCTGAGCAAGAATAAACAATTCGCTCATCTTTTTTTTGATAATCTTTGATAATATTTTTTGTGTTATCTTCTGATTGATCATCAACAATAATAATTTCAAAGTGACCTTTGTAGTCTTGACTTAATAAACTTTGAATTAGCCTTGGCAGTGATTTTTCTCCATTACGTACTGCAATAATAATAGATACAGGGCAGGTTGTAGGTTGATAAATTTTAAAAGGTGAATATGAAAAAAGAGAAAAAATATTTATTAATAAATATAAAATATAAATTCCAAAATTTAGAAAAAATAAAATTAGAATA